>Ga0228666_1000242_pt1 | contig 34624 bp, 32 predicted proteins | sample 80DmetaG_FD_182702 | JGI IMG/M metagenome (GOLD analysis project Ga0228666, IMG submission 182702) | Seawater microbial communities from Monterey Bay, California, United States - 80D | ecosystem: Environmental > Aquatic > Marine > Coastal | place: USA: California | collected 2016-10-11 | reverse complement strand
GAAATCTTTACATCGATAATAAGCAAAGATTATTGTATTCAAAGTAGAGCATCACAATCATTGTCAAATCTTTAAATATAATTCCTTATTTTTATAATTAAATCAATTAAATATTATCTTTTTATAGGAAGTAATTCAATATCTTTGCGTCAAAATTAACACATGTTAATAAGTGAAGTTTTTTAACTATTTACTTAGTTTTAAAATATTTATTTTCGAAGATAATTTTTGCATACTAAAATTAATGAAAAAAACAACTGATATAATCCCTATAAAGTGGTTTGTTTTGTTCACGAAACCTAGACATGAATTAAAAGTTTTAGAGCGTTTAATTTCATTCGGTATCGATGCGTATACGCCAACCCAAATAGTAACTCGGCAATGGTCTGATCGAAAGAAAAAGATGACTATCGCTTTACTTCCATCAATGGTGTTGGTTAATTTAGAAAATAAAGATCCAAATTTAGTTTTTGATGTTCCGGGAGTGGTCAGGTATTTATTTGATCAAGGAAAGCGCGCAGTTGTTTCTAATGCCGAGGTTGTTGCCATGCAATGCTACCAAAAAAATACATTACAGATTAATGAAAATGAGCTTAAAATTGGGGATACTGTAAAGGTACCCATGTTAGAGCAAGAGGCCATTTTACTTTCCAAAAAAGGGAGAAATTGTATAGCACAGTTAAAAAAACTAGGTGCTATTGTATCGTTTCAATTGAGTTAATCAATTGAAATTTTTTTATGTAAGAAATATCCATTACTGTGAGTAGTGATGGCGAAGCCGTTTAAAAAGTTTAACTTTGTAGCAAAAAACAAGTAAACATGTCTGTAAATTTTTACAAGAAAATAGAACAAGAACTTCAAAATTTAGGGTTTACCATTATTGATGCTGATTTACAAAGACCTTGGGGTGCATTTTATTATATTGATGAAAGTCAGGCCCAAGACTTTTCTAATCATTTTTTTAATGGTATTGATATTAACACGCTTAAAATTGATGGGAAGTTGAGTCCAAAAATTTTAATGGTAAAACCTCAGGTGAAGTTATCATGGCAGTATCACAACAGACGCGCTGAAATTTGGCAGGTGTATCAGGGTAAGGTAGGTGTGGTGCAAAGTGAAACAGACATTGAAACTGAAATGAAAGTATATTATGCGGGAAGTCAATTGAAACTTAATCAAGGAGTGAGACATCGTCTTGTTGGCTTGGATGATTATGCCGTAGTGGCTGAAATTTGGCAACATACAGATAAAGTCCCATCTGATGAAGAGGATATCATAAGAGTGCAAGATGATTTTGGGAGATAAAATAATTAAAATTAAATGAATATTGAACTAACTAATAAAACAATTCTAGTTACAGGAGGTGCCGGCTTTATCGGATCAAATTTATGCGAGGCGTTGCTTGAAAAAGAAAACAAAGTTGTTTGTTTGGATAATTTTGCCACTGGTAAAAGAGATAATGTAGTGCATTTATCTGCAGATGATAATTTTACGCTAATTGAAGGCGATATTAGAAAACTAGATGATTGTTTAAAAGCAACCAAAGATGTAGATTATGTGTTGCATCAAGCGGCTTTAGGGTCTGTACCAAGGTCTATTAAAGATCCTATTACATCCAATGATGTGAATGTGAGTGGTTTTTTAAATATGTTGGTAGCAGCAAGAGATAATGGAGTGCAACGTTTTGTATTTGCAGCAAGTTCATCAACCTATGGAGACTCAGAATCTATGCCAAAAGTTGAGGATGTTATTGGTAAACCTTTATCTCCTTATGCCATTACTAAATATGTAAACGAACTGTATGCTGATATTTTTTCGAAAACCTATGGATTAGAGACCATTGGTCTTAGATATTTTAATGTTTTTGGTAGAAAGCAAGATCCAAATGGAGCTTATGCAGCAGTTATTCCAAAATTTGTAAGCCAACTCATGAAAGGAGAATCTCCAGTGATTAATGGAGACGGTAACTATTCAAGAGATTTTACCTACATTGATAATGTGATACAGGCAAATTTATTAAGCCTTGTTACCACCAACGAAAAAGCCATCAATACTGTCTATAATGTAGCCTATGGCGATCGTAATACATTGAATGATTTAATGGGCTATTTAAAAGAATACTTATCAGCGTTCAGTCCAGAAATAGCAAATATAGCAGTAGAGCATGGCCCAAATAGAGCAGGTGACATCCCACACTCTCACGCAAGTGTAGATAAAGCAAAAGAAAATTTAAATTATAACCCACAGTTTACCTTGCAGCAAGGTCTTAAAGAAGCTGTAAAATGGTATTGGGAAAATTTGTAAAATTAAAATATGAATAAAGGTAAAATAGCAATTATAGGATTAGGATATGTAGGCTTGCCGTTGGCAAGATTGTTTGCTACAAAATATTCAGTAGTTGGTTTCGATATCAACGAGTGCAGGATTGCTGAATTGATGTTGGGTACAGACACCACCTTAGAGCTAGATGATGCTACTTTACAAAGTGTATTGATGACAGAAAATTCAAGTGAAAATGGATTGTTTTGTTCTAATAAATTAGAGGACATTAAAGATTGCACCTATTATATTATTACCGTACCAACGCCTGTAGATAAAAACAACCGACCTATTTTGACACCGTTAGTAAAAGCGAGTGAGACAGTAGGTGCGGTTTTGAAAAAAGGAGATGTAGTGGTTTATGAATCTACGGTATATCCGGGTGCTACCGAAGAAGAATGTATTCCTGTGTTAGAAAGAGTTTCAAAACTCGTTTTTAACAAAGATTTTTATGGAGGCTACTCACCTGAAAGAATCAATCCGGGCGACAAAGAACATACCGTAGAAAAAATATTAAAAGTAACCTCTGGTTCAACTCCAGAAATAGCGATAAAAGTAGATGCTTTGTATAAGTCTGTCATTACAGCAGGTACGCATTTGGCGCCTACGATTAAAGTAGCGGAAGCTTCAAAAGTAATAGAGAACTCACAAAGAGATATCAATATTGCTTTTGTAAATGAATTGGCAAAGATTTTTAATTTATTGGATATCAATACTCATGATGTGTTGGAAGCTGCCGGAACAAAATGGAATTTCTTGCCTTTTAAACCAGGCTTGGTTGGGGGGCATTGTATTGGTGTAGATCCATACTATTTAGCGCAAAAAGCTCAGGAGTATGGCTACCACCCAGAAATTATTTTGGCGGGTAGACGTTTAAACGATGGCATGGGGTCTTATGTTGCTTCCGAATTGGTGAAGACCATGATACAGAAAGATATCAAAATTAAAGAGGCAGCAGTTCTCGTATTAGGTGTTACTTTTAAAGAAAATTGCCCAGATGTTCGTAATACGAAAGTAGTTGATGTAGTCGCAGCTTTGAAAGAGTATGATACCCATGTAACTATTTATGATCCTTGGGCGAATGAAGAAGAGGTGATGCATGAGTATGGTTTGAAGTCGACTCGAAGTATACCAACGCAAAAGTTTGATGCCATTCTACTAGCGGTGTCTCACAACGAATTTAAAGAAATTGATTTCTCTGCGTTAAAAAATGACAAATCGGTGGTGTATGATTTAAAAAATATTATTTCAGATTCAATAAGTGATAAAACACTTTAAAAATTAGGATATATTGATAGCTAAAGAGGTATTTCTTTTAGCTAATAAATTATAAAATTAAAGTTAAAAAATAACAAATGAATATAGCGGTAGTTGGTTCAGGTTATGTGGGATTGGTTTCAGGTACTTGTTTTTCAGAAATGGGGAACAAAGTAACTTGTGTAGATATTGATCCAAATAAAATTAAAAAATTAGAAAACGGAATCATTCCTATTTTTGAACCAGGTTTGGAGCCAATGGTTCTCAAAAATGTAAAAAACAAGAATTTACTTTTTACAACAAATTTAGGAGAAGCTATTAACGACGCTGAAATTGTTTTCATTGCGGTAGGTACGCCTATGGGCGATGACGGTTCTGCAGATTTACAATATGTTTTGGCAGTGGCCAAATCCATTGGTGAAAACATGGTTAAAGAGTTGGTGGTCGTAGATAAATCTACAGTCCCTATCGGTACAGCAGAAAAGGTTAAAGCAACCATTCAAAAAGAATTAGACAAAAGAGGTGTTCAACTCAAATTTCATGTGGTTTCAAATCCAGAATTTTTAAAAGAAGGAGCCGCTATCGGTGATTTTATGAAACCAGATAGAGTGGTTGTGGGTTCTGATAGTTCTTATGCTATCGATAAGATGAAACAATTGTACAACCCTTTCTGTATGTCACATGACCGATTTATTGCGATGGATGTACGTTCGGCGGAAATGACGAAGTATGCTGCAAATGCCATGTTGGCAACAAAAATTTCATTTATGAATGAAATTGCAAATATCTGTGAAAAAGTAGGTGCAGATGCAAACCAAGTTAGAATAGGTATTGGTTCTGATGCCAGAATAGGCTATAGTTTTATCTATCCGGGCGCTGGCTATGGAGGTTCTTGTTTTCCAAAGGATGTGAAAGCTCTAAAGAAAATTGCTGAAGAAAATGGTTACAAAGCAAATTTAATTACTTCGGTAGAAGATGTAAATGATGCTCAGAAATTGGTAATTGCCAATAAAATTGTGAAGCGATTTGGAGAGGATTTAACCGGTTTAACTTTTGCCCTATGGGGATTGGCCTTTAAGCCAGGAACTGATGACATGCGTGAAGCACCAGCAATTTATGTTGTAAAAGAATTGGTAAAGAGAGGGGCTAAAGTACAAGCATACGACCCTAAGGCAATAGAAGAGGCAAAAGAGTGTTATTTAAAAGGTGTTGAAAACATCACCTATCTAGAATCAAAATATGCCGTTTTAAAGAAGGCAGATGCTTTAATTCTACTGACAGAATGGAAAGAATTCCGTTCACCAGATTTCGAAGAAATAAAAGCACAATTAAGCTCACCAGTAATTTTTGATGGTAGAAACCAATACAATGCCTTAAATTTAGAAGAAAAAGGATTTGAATATTTTCAAATAGGAAAAAATTAAATGAAAATATTAGTTACAGGAGCTGCAGGTTTTATAGGCTACCATTTATGTGAAGCACTACTTAAATCAGGACACAACGTTGTTGGTTTGGATAATATCAATGCTTACTATGACGTAAATTTAAAATATGCACGTTTAAATGAATTAGGAATTGCAAGAGAGCATGCAGAAAAATTTTTAAATAAAGCAACAGGAGTTAAATACAATGATTCCTTTCAGTTTGTGAGAATGAATTTGGAAGATCGTGAAAACTTACCTTTATTGTTTTCTGATAGTAAATTTGATGTCGTTTGTAATTTAGCCGCTCAGGCAGGGGTTCGCTATAGTATTGAAAATCCTGAAACTTATATTGATAGTAATGTAGTCGGTTTTTTAAATGTTTTAGAATGTTGTAGACATAACGATATTCAGCATCTGTTATATGCAAGTAGTTCGAGTGTATACGGAGAAAATGAAAAAGTGCCTTTTGCAACAACAGATAATGTAGACTACCCAATTAGTTTGTATGCTGCAACCAAAAAGAGTAACGAATTGATGGCGTATACGTATAGCCATTTATATAATATACCCACAACGGGTTTGCGTTTTTTTACTGTATATGGGCCTTGGGGTAGACCAGATATGGCAATTTATTTATTTGCAGATGCTATTTCTAAAGACAAAACGATTAAAGTTTTTAATAACGGTAATATGAGTAGAGACTTTACCTATATTGATGATATTATTGCTGGTATTGAAATTTTGTTAAAAAACGCACCAGTAGAAGAAAATGGCAATGCAGCCTATAAAATATCTAATATAGGCAATGGCAGCCCTCAATCACTGGGTGATTTTATAAAAGCTATTGAAACAAGTTTTGGAAAAGAGGCTAAAAAGGAATATTTACCCATGCAAGCTGGCGATGTGCCGCAAACTTGGGCAGATGTATCAGAAATTGAGAATTTTGGATACAAAAGTAGTGTATGTATTGTAGAAGGAGTAGAAAGTTTTGTTAATTGGTTTAAAAGTTATTCATTATGAAGATCTTAATAACAGGAGGTGCTGGCTTTATTGGGTCGCATGTTGTCCGTTTATTTGTAAATACTTATTCAGACTATCAGATTTATAATCTAGATAATTTGACCTATGCCGGAAATTTAGAAAATTTATCAGATATAGAAAATAGTGCTAGTTATACCTTTATAAAAGGAGATATAACTAATGAAGATTTTATAAATGATTTATTTGTGGAGCATCAATTCGATGCTGTAATTCACCTTGCAGCAGAATCGCATGTGGATCGCTCTATTACAGATCCTTTAGCATTCGCCAAAACGAATATTTTGGGTACAATGGTACTTTTAAATGCTTTTAAGAATTTATGGCAAAATAAATGGGAAGACAAACTATTTTATCACGTAAGTACAGATGAAGTATATGGCACATTAGGAGAAATAGGTTTGTTTACTGAAACTACTTCTTACGACCCGAACTCGCCATATTCAGCGAGTAAAGCTAGTTCAGATCATTTTGTTAGAGCTTATGGTGAAACTTATGGGTTACCTTTTGTAATTTCTAATTGTTCAAATAATTATGGGTCACATCAATTTCCTGAAAAACTAATCCCTTTATTTATTAATAATATAATTAACAATAAACCTTTACCAGTATATGGTGATGGGAATTATACGCGTGATTGGTTATATGTTGTGGATCATGCAATTGCAATTGAATTGATTTTTAGTAAAGGAGTTCTAGGTGAGACCTATAATATTGGTGGATTTAATGAATGGAAAAATATAGATTTAGTTAAGTTGCTATGTAAACAAATGAATAGTAAATTAGGTAGATCTGAGGGGTTAAGCGAAAAATTAATTAATTTTGTAAAAGATAGACCAGGACATGATTTACGTTATGCTATTGATGCAAACAAAATAAATAAAGAACTAGGTTGGAAACCTACTGTTACTTTTGAAGAAGGTTTGTCAAAAACAATAGATTGGTATCTAGAGAATAGACAATGGATGGAAAATGTTACCAGTGGTTTGTATAAAGAATACTATAAAGAACAATACGAATAAATTATGAAAGGAATAGTTTTAGCAGGAGGTTCAGGAACTAGATTGTATCCAATAACCAAAGGAGTCTCTAAACAGTTATTACCTGTTTACAATAAACCCATGATATATTATCCGATATCGGTCTTAATGTTGGCAGGAATCAAAGATATTTTAATTATTTCGACACCTCATGATTTATCTGGTTTTGAAAGATTATTAGGAGATGGTAGTGATTATGGAGTTACTTTTTCATATGAAGAACAACCCAATCCAGACGGTTTGGCACAGGCTTTTATCATTGGGGAAGAATTTATAGGAAATGATGATGTTTGTTTGGTTTTAGGTGATAATATTTTTTACGGACATGGTTTTACAGGTTTATTGTCACAATCTATGAATAATGTTACAAAAGAACAAAAAGCAAGTATTTTTGGATATTATGTCGACGAACCTGAACGTTACGGTGTTGTAGATTTTGATAAAACTGGTAAGGCCCTAAGTATAGAAGAGAAGCCTATAAAACCAAAAAGTAATTATGCCGTAGTAGGTTTGTATTTTTATCCAAATTCTGTAGTAGAAATAGCTAAAAAGATAAAGCCAAGTGAACGTGGGGAGTTAGAAATTACAACCGTAAATCAAGAATATTTAGAAAAAAATCAGTTAAAAGTAGAATTAATGAGTAGAGGGTATGCCTGGTTAGATACTGGTACTCATGAATCTTTACAAGAAGCTTCAAATTTTATACAAACTATAGAAAAACGACAAGGTTTAAAAGTTGCATCTTTACATGAAATCGCTTTTGAAAAAGGTTGGATTACCGCTGAGAAGCTGAAAGCATTAGCGGGACCAATGAGGAAAAATGCATATGGCCAGTATTTATTAAAATTACTGAAATAGGTGTATGAAGTATATTAGGACAGAAATACCTGATGTAGTAATTTGTGAACCTCAAATTTTTGGAGATGAACGAGGATATTTTTCAGAAACATTTAGGCAAGATAAATTAGAAGAGTTTTTAGGTTTTAAAATTAATTTTTGTCAAGATAATGAGTCTAAATCTTCTTATGGAGTTTTAAGAGGTTTTCATTATCAATTATCTCCTTATTCGCAAACTAAATTGGTACGGGTAATTTCGGGTAGTGTTTTAGACGTAGCATTGGATGTAAGAGAAGGATCTGCCACTTTCGGAAAATATATTGCAGTTGAACTTACTGGCGAAAATAAAAGACAATTGTTAGTGCCAAGAGGTTTTGCTCATGGTTTTGTAGTTTTAAGTGAAGAAGCTGTATTTGCTTATAAAGTTGATAATTTTTATAATCCAGAATGTGATAGAGGCATTGCTTTTGATGATCCTTTTTTAAATATTGATTGGAAAATTTCTGATATTGAAATGAAATTATCCGAAAAAGATAAGAAGCAACCTGCATTTAAAAAGGCAACTTTTTTTAATAGTAAAGATAAATTATATGTCTAATATATTAGTTACGGGTGGTAATGGCCAATTAGGTTCGGAATTGAAAGACTTTTCAAAGAATTACCCAAAATATAATTTTTATTTTACAGATGTCCAAGAATTGGATATTACCAATGAAGAAGCCGTAAAGGTTTTTATTGAAAAAAATAGAATTCATATTATAATAAACTGTGCTGCATATACCGCTGTAGATAAGGCAGAATCTGATTATGAACTGAGTGATAAAATTAATCATTTGGCGGTAAAGAATTTTGCAGAAATAGCGATTAAAAAAAAGATTCAATTGATACACGTGTCTACAGACTATGTATTTGATGGAACAAATTACAAACCTTATGTAGAAACAGATATTCCAAACCCACAATCTGTTTATGGAACTACAAAATTAGCAGGTGAAACAGCAATGCAATTGATTGCACCGAGAAATTCTATTATTATTAGAACTTCATGGGTGTACTCGAGTTATGGAAATAATTTTGTAAAAACAATTTTGCGTCTAGGTAAAGAAAGAGAAGAACTAGGAGTTATTTTTGATCAGGTAGGTGCACCAACCTATGCGAGAGATTTAGCAAATACAATTTTAGAAATCATACCTCAAATAAAAAATGATACTGTAGAGGTATTTCATTATTCTAACGAAGGAGTATGTAGTTGGTATGATTTTTCTAAAATAATATTTGGAATCAAAAAAGTAAATATAAAAGTAAATGCAATAACTACAGATAAATATCCAACTGCTGCAAAAAGACCATTTTATAGCGTATTGAATAAAAGAAAAATAAAAGAAACTTATAAAGTTAAGATTCCTTTCTGGAAAGATTCTTTAGAGTTGTGTATTGAAAAGTTAAAATAGAAGATTATTTTTAAATATTAAGTGAGATTAAAGTGATTAAGAAAAACCTAATAATTTTCGGAACAAGACCAGAAGCTATTAAAATGGCTCCTTTGGTAAAAGAGTTTTTGAAAAATGATTCTTTTGATACTAAGGTATGTGTAACTGCTCAGCATAGAGAAATGTTAGATCAAGTATTGTCTTTTTTTGAAATAACACCAGATTATGATTTGGATTTGATGAAACCAAATCAAAATTTATATTCACTTACAGGAGATATCATAAACGAACTAAAACCTGTCTTAGAAGAATTTCAACCTGATTATGTATATGTTCATGGAGATACAACTACGACCATGGCAGCAAGTATTGCAGCATTTTATTCTGGAGCTGAGGTTTGTCATGTTGAGGCGGGGTTAAGAACGTTTAATAAAAGGTCGCCTTTTCCAGAAGAAATTAACCGTAGTATTGCAGGGAGAGTTTGTGATTATCATTTTGCGCCCACTAGTATCTCCAAAGAAAATTTATTAAGAGAAAACATTACTCATAAAAATGTTCTAATTACAGGGAACACCGTAATTGATGCATTGAAAGAAAGCGTAGGAAGAGTTAACGGCTTGGAAGATACAGAAATTAATTCGTTAAAAGAAAATTTAGATTTTTCAAAGCGAATTATTCTTGTAACAGGACATAGAAGAGAAAATCATGGACAAGGATTTATCAATATTTGTTCAGCTCTAAAACAATTAGCAACAGAAAATTCTAATATAGAAATTGTATATCCTGTGCACTTAAACCCAAACGTACAAAAACCGGTTTACGAGTTATTAGCAGAAGTTTCTAATGTGAAATTGATTGCTCCCTTAGCTTACCCTGCTTTTGTATGGTTGATGAATAAGTCTTATTTGATTATTACAGATAGTGGTGGGGTGCAAGAAGAAGCGCCAAGTTTGGGTAAGCCAGTATTGGTGATGAGAGATACTACTGAGAGACCTGAAGCAGTAGAGGCAGGAACCGTTATTTTAGTAGGAACAGATACTGAAAAAATTGTTTCAGAAGCTACAGCGTTATTGAATAATAAAGAAAAGTATAGTAATATGAGTGCGTTGCATAACCCTTACGGTGATGGAAAGGCTTGTGCTCGTATTGTGAATTTTATTGAGAAACTTTAGAAGAAAATATAAAATGATACTTTCTGAAAAAGCGAAAGATCAAGTATTGTAAAAGTATAATTGAAATTAAAAAAGGTGAAAATGTTAGATTTAAATGGGAAGTCAATTTTAATAACAGGGGGGACAGGTTCTTTTGGTAAAATGTTTACAAAGTTAATTTTGGAAAGAAACCCGAATGTGAAACGTTTGGTTATTTTGTCTAGAGATGAACAAAAACACTTTCAAATGGCCCAGGAATTTAATGATATAGACTATCCTCAGATAAGATATTTTATTGGGGATGTGAGAGATAAGGAGCGTTTGTTAAGAGCTTTTGAAGGCATAGACATTGTGATTCATGCAGCAGCAATGAAACATGTACACTTAGCAGAATACAATCCAATGGAATGTGTGAAGACAAATATTAATGGTGCGGAAAATGTAATAGATGCAGCTTTGCATTGTGGTGTTAAAGATGTGGTTGCCTTGTCTACTGATAAAGCAGCAGCACCGATCAACCTATACGGAGCAACTAAATTAGCTTCTGATAAATTGTTTATTGCAGCTAATAATATAAAAGGAAATAGAAAGATAAAATTTTCAGTAGTTAGATACGGTAATGTAATGGGATCTAACGGATCTGTAATGCCTTTCTTTTTAAATAAAAAGAAAAGCGGAGCAGAATACCTTCCTATTACAGATGATAGAATGACTCGTTTTAATATTTCTTTAGAGGATGGTTGTGAAATGGTTTTTTATGCGATTGAAAAAGCATGGGGAGGGGAGATTTTTGTACCTAAAATACCTTCTTATAGAATACCAGATGTTGCAACAGCAATTGCTCCTGAACTAGATCAAAAGAATGTAGGAATACGTCCAGGAGAAAAATTACACGAGGAAATGATTACTTCTTCAGATTCTTATAATACGGTTGATTTAGGAAGGTATTATGCAATTTTACCTCAAAAATCGCCTTATTCTGATTATACAAAAGAGGCATATAAAAAAGAATTTAATGGTGTTGATGTGCCAGAAGGTTTTTCTTATGATTCTGGTAATAATAGAGACTGGGAAACTATAGAGTCACTAAGAGAATTAGTAATAAAACATGTAGATCCAAACTTTAAGGCATAATGAAAGTAATTCCATACGGTAGACAAAACATTGAACAGGATGATATTGGTGCGGTTGTAAAAACACTCACTGCAGATTTTTTAACACAAGGACCTAAAGTTAAAGAATTTGAAAATAAGTTTGCAGCATATGTCGGCGCAAAATATGCTGTTGCTGTTAATAACGCAACTTCTGGTTTGCATTTAGCAGTTTTAGCTTTGGGTTTAAAAGAAGGAGAACGTGTTATTACAACGCCAATTACTTTTGCCGCTTCTGCCAATTGTGTAAGGTATGCAGGTGGAGAAATTTGGTTTGCAGATATTGATTCAGATTCTTATTTGTTGTCTCTAAATAAAACAAGAGCGCTTATTGAAAGTAAACCTAAGGGTTTTTTTAAAGGTATTATTCCTGTAGATTTTGCAGGTTTACCTGTAAATTTAGAACTCTTTCGAGAATTAGCAGATGAACATAATTTGTGGATTATTGAAGATGCATGTCATGCTCCAGGAGGATATTTTACAGATTCAAAAGGAGCGAAACAAAAATGTGGAAATGGTAATTATGCAGATATAGGTGTCTTTTCATTTCATCCAGTAAAACACATTGCTTGTGGAGAAGGAGGTATGGTTACTACGAACTCTGAAGAACTATATAAAAAACTCTCTCTTTTAAGGAGTCATGGAATTACGAAAGACAATATGAGTGAAAACCATGGTAGTTGGTTTTATGAAATGCAAGAATTAGGTTTTAACTATAGGTTAACCGATATTCAATCTGCATTGGGAATTACGCAGCTTGCTAAAAACGAAACTGGTGTTGCTAGAAGAAATGAGATAGCTGAAATATATAAAAATTCCTTTAAAGGAAAAATTAAATTTCAGAATTTTCAAGAAGGAGATTTAAATGCACATCACTTATTTGTGATTGAGGTGGAAGACAGAAAAGTATTATATGATTTTTTGAGAACGCATAATATCTTTGCTCAAATTCATTATATACCAATACATAAATTACCTTATTATCAAAAAATTGGCTATGATGGAGCTGATTTAAGCAATTCGGAGAACTATTATTCTAAATGCATAAGTTTGCCAATGTATCCTACTTTAACAAATGAAGAGCAATTATTTGTAATAGACACTATTTTAAATTTTATAAATGGCTAGCCTGTGTATAATTCCAGCTCGTGGTGGAAGTAAACGAATTCCTAGAAAAAATATCAAATCATTTCTTGGAAAACCAATTATCGGATATTCTATTGAAGCAGCTTTAAGTAGCGGCTTGTTTGATGAGGTAATGGTTTCTACAGATGATCTAGAAATAGCAGAAATAGGGAAAAAATATGGAGCAAAAGTCCCTTTTTTAAGATCCGAAAATAATTCGAATGATTATGCAACTACTTTCGATGTAATAGAAGAAGTAATAAAAAAATATAAAAAATTAGATAAATCTTTTGATTATGTATGCTGTTTATATTCATGCTCACCGTTTGTTAACGAATTAAAATTAAAAGAAGCATTTGACCTTATGTTAACGGAAAACTTTGACAGTGTTTTTCCCGTAATGCCTTTTGGGTTTCCGATTCAACGAGCATTGCAATTGAATGAAAATAATAAAATCGACTTTTTTTATCCTGAATACAGTCTTACTAGGTCACAAGATTTAAAACTTTTGTATCATGATGCAGGTCAATTTTATTGGATGAAAACAGAGAAGTGCTTGCTAGAGAAAAAGATAGTAACAAATAATACAGGTATTATTGTTATTACAGAAATGGAAGGGCAAGATATAGATACTGAAATTGATTGGAAATTAGCAGAATTAAAATATGAATTGTTACAAGGCCTTAAATAATCAAGAATATTCGTTTAATGAATATTCTATAGTACCTATTCGTTCACAAGATCGTTTTAGTATTATGAAATGGCGTAACGAACAAATTTATCATTTAAGACAAGATAAACCTTTAACGGTAGAAAATCAAGAATACTATTTTAAGAATGTGGTATCCAAATTATTTAACCAAGTGGAACCCAATCAAATTCTTTTTTCTTTTTTAGAAAAGGAACAATGCATTGGTTATGGTGGATTGGTTTACATTAATTGGATTGATAAAAATGCGGAGATTTCTTTTATTATGGAAACGGCTTTAGAAAATGAACGATTTGACGAAATTTGGAGTGCATATTTAAAATTGTTAGAGCAAGTTGCGTTTAAAGAATTAAATTTGCATAAAATTTATACGTATGCTTTTGATGTAAGACCTCATTTATACACAATGTTATCGAAAGCCGATTTTATAGAAGAAGCACGTTTAAAAGAACATTGTTTATTTCATGGAAATTATATTGATGTTTTGATGCATTCCAAAATAAATCACCCATTTTCATTAAGGTTAGCCTTAGATCAGGATGTTGCAATTACCTTTGATTGGGCTACTAATAAGAAAATTCGTCAATACGCAATTCAAAAGGGTGAAATTTTATTTGAAAACCACAAAAAATGGTTTCTAAATAAAATAATTTCATCCGATTGTGTCTACTTTATAGCACAAGTAAATAAAACATTAATTGGGTCAATTCGATTTGACATAAATGAGAATAAGGAGGCACTAATAAGTTTCTTATTAGATCCTAGATTCCAGGGCAAAGGATACGGTAAGAAGATATTAGAGAAAGGGTGTAAAGAGTTACTTAAATTAAAACAAATATCAAAAATAATTGGTGTTGTAAATATTGAAAATATTCCTTCATTTAAAATATTTAAATCACTAGGTTTTGAAAGAGAAAGTGAAATAGACTCTTATATAACTTTTCATAAAGAAATACAGAAATGAAGATAGGAAAATTTGAAATTAATAGCAATTCTAAAGTTTTCATAATTGCAGAGTTGTCTGCAAATCATAATGGAAGTATTGATATAGCAATAGAAACTGTGAGAGCCGCAAAGAGATCAGGTGCTGATTGTATTAAGTTGCAGACCTACACTGCAGATACAATAACTATCGATTGTGATAAAGATGACTTTATTATTGACGGGACTATTTGGGAAGGTAGAAATTTACACTCTTTATATGAAGAAGCTTATTTACCTTGGGAATGGCATAAAAAAATTATGGAAGTTGCGAAAGAAGAAGGATTAATTTGCTTTTCTTCACCTTTTGATTCTACATCAGTTGAGTTTTTAGAAAGACTAAATGTACCTGCATACAAAATAGCATCGTTTGAAATTACCGATATTCCTTTAATTGAATTGGTAGCTTCAAAAGGAAAACCTGTTATTATATCAACAGGTATAGCTGAACAAGAAGATATTGAATTAGCGTTGGACGCTTGTAAAAGAATGGGAAATAATGATATAGCTTTGTTAAAATGTACCTCTAGCTATCCAGCACCTATTGATGAAGCAAATATGTGCATGGTAAAAGACTTAGCAGAAAGATACGGGGTTATTACTGGTTTGTCAGATCATACGATTGGAAGTACGGTACCAGTAGTAGCTACTTGTTTTGGAGCTAAAATAATTGAGAAACATTTTATTTTAGATCGTTCTATTGGTGGGCCAGATGCCTCTTTTTCTATGGATGAAGTTGAGTTTACAGCGATGGTTGAATCTGTAAGAAACGCTGAAAAGGCTATTGGAAAAGTAGATTATAGTTTAACTGAAAAGCAGTTAAAAGGAAAAGATTTTTCACGATCATTATATATAGTAGAAGATGTAAAAGAAGGAGAGTATTTAACCGAAAAAAATATTAGAAGCATACGACCAGGTTTTGGACTACATCCTAAATATTATAACGAAATCTTAGGAGAAAAGTTCAATATGGATATAGAAAGGGGAACTCCGCTTTCTTTGAATTGTATAAATTAACATAGGATTTGAATTTAAAAAAAGCGACTAGTAAAAATATAAAGTGGTCTTTTATAGAATCCATTTCGCTTAAAGCAATAGGTTTTGTTTTAAGTATAATTTTAGCAAGATTGTTAGCTCCATCAGATTTTGGAGTGTTAGCGATTGTCAATGTTTTTTATTTGCTTACGGTTTTATTTATTGATGGCGGCTTAAAAGAAGCACTTATTCAAAAAAAGGAAGCAACTGAAGATGATTATTCCACTATGTTCTGGCTGAATTTAGGGATAGCTTTTTTGTTGTATTGCGTACTTTTCTTATCAGCTCCTTTTATTGAAAGCTTTTATGAGTATCCTAAATTAGCATTCTATATAAGGTTACAATCTTTAACTTTATTAATAGAGTCTTTTGGATTGATACAAATTGTAAAGGCTACAAAAGATTTAGATTTAAAAAAAATTACTGTTGCAAGATTACCAGCAACCTTAATTAGTTTTCTTACAGGTGTTGGTTTGGCATATAGCGGATACGGAATATTATCATTAATTATTCAGCAGCTAATCAATGTTTTACTATACAACCTATTATTAATCTATAAGATTAGGTATGCTCCAAAATTTAGTTTTAGTCTAGTTTCAATGAAGAGTTTATATAATTATGGTTTAAAAATGTTAGCCATTAGTTTTATTAGTAGGTTATTTGTGCAATCCTTAAATTTAATTTTTGGTTATTATTATACTCCTAGTGCTTTAGGAGTATATACAAAATCGAGAAGCTTACAAGGTGTTCCGATTGATGTTGTTAATTCAGCTTTTACAAAAGGGCTCTACCCTACAATGGTAAAACTGCAAAGTCATAAAAGGCTTTTAAAAAAGATTTTCTTAACTAATATTAGAAGACTTTCTTACATAATGATTTTTTTAAACACCATATTATTTTTTAATTCTTTAGAAATTGTTGTGTTTCTATTAGGAGAAAAATGGACTGAAATGTCAGCGTTTTTAAAAATTATTGCGCTCGGAAGTTTATTACATCCTATCGTTAATCAAGTATCAAATATTGTGAAAGCAATAGGTAAACCTGAGTTATTATTAAAACTAGAAACTTTTTGGAAAATTTCGGTTTTAGCTACTATATTGTTATTAGTTGGAAATATAGATTTTATAAATATTCTATTGATTTTTGTTATTATGAATAGTGTAATGGCATTTGTCTTTTTGTATTTATGTAGTAAAATTTTAAAATTCAATTTTTACTTGGAATCAATAAGTTTACTATCTTTATTTGGTTATCATTTTTTAATCGGCTTTTTTATAGATGAATTTGTGTCTAATGCAGTAACAGGTCTTGTTAAGATAATAAGTTTCATTAGTTTATTTATGCTTTTATCTTTATGCTATGGGAGTGTTTTTAAAAAATATAGTATAAAAAAAAACATATTTAATTAGAATAATATAATTTTGTAAATATTTTATGAATAAGAGTATAGAGAAATCAATAAAAGTTAGTTTGAGTTCAAACAATTATATTGGACGATGGTATAATTATAAAGAAAACTGGGGAGATGCTATAAACCCTTTTTTGGTTAATAAATTGTTTAAGAAGAATGTATTTCATGAAAATGAAGTTTTAAATATTTTTGGACTTCCGGTATATAGTATAGTAGGTTCTATTATTAATGTATTTAGAAAAAATTCTAGAGTTAGAATCTGGGGTAGTGGAGTTGCAAATCCTGAACAACCTTTAGTTTATATTCCAGAAAAAATTTACGCGGTAAGAGGACCAAAAACTTTAAAATATTTAAATAATAATAAAATTAAACTTAATAATGTTGATTTTGGAGATCCTGTATTGTTAATAGATAGAATCTATGAAAAACCTCAAGTTATTAAAAAATATAAAGTAGGTATAATTAAACATTATGCAGACAAAACACCTTACCTAGATGCAATCGTTAAAAACAACTCAGATTTTCATTATATTAATATCTTAAGAGATATGAAGAACCCTTTTAGTATAGTTGACGAAATTGTTTCTTGTGAAAATATTGTTTCATCATCACTACATGGGTTAGTACTATCTGATGTATATAAAATTCCGAATGTTTGGGTTTCTTTCAATAATAGAAAAAATCCGTATAAATATCTGGATTATTATGAATCAATCGGAAGTAAAATAACTGAAGATATTGTATTACATAGTAATTTAAATGAAAAAATATTAATTAATTTACCGTTTGAAGTTAATTATTTAAAAATTGACCTCGATGCATTATTTCAATCAAGTCCATTTAAATAATAATTACATCCCCTTTTTTATATGACTAAGAAAATATATTTTGTTTGTGCTCCTATTTTTTTGCATTGGCCAGTTGAAATAGTAAAAAGAATTAACGTACTGAATTCTAATAATATTATTTCCGGAGGTTTCATTGGAGGAGCAAAAAAATACCATACTCTTTTAAAAGAAGAATTTGGTGAGTTAGCGGATGAAGTTGTCTACACACATGATTTAGAGAAAAACTGGTTAGAAGAAAAATTTAAAGAAGAGGATTTAGCTTTTTTTAAAGAGCTTTTAGGAGATAAAATCCTAAATGAACTTATTATAGCAGATAGACATGTAGGGAATGGGTTTTTAGCTGGTGGAGGAATTGCATGCTCTAAATTTTTAGACGTTTTAAAAAAGGATAAGCTAGCACATTTAAATTATACAGTAGGAATGCTAAAGTATTTACATGAGTTTTTGTCAATAAATAAACCAAATGTAATATATAGCTATGCTGTTGCAGGTGCTTTTACATTAGCAATTGCAGAGTTGTCTAAAGTTTTGGGCATTACCTTTGCAAAATTAACACACTCACGTATTGCTAATAAAATAGTGATTGATACGTCTCCAAGAGATGAGATGGAAAGGGTTCGATTAAAGTACATTGAACCGTTAGAAAATAGATCAAATAAATCAATTGATTTTGCTCAGAACTATATTAAAGAGTTTAGAGAAAAACAAGTTCAACCAGATTACCAAATACTTCAGAATAATGTTTATTTGGCCAAAACTAAGATTAAATATCAAGTTAAATTATGGGCTAAATTTATAAAAGGATATTTGGATAGAAGTGATGAACATTTTCATACTTCTTACTTGGGAAATGTCAGATACGAACAAAAAACAGTAAGAGGTATAAAAAAGTATTGGATGGAGAAACCTTTCTTTGAGACAGAAGAATTAATGAATAAACCCTTCTTTTTTTATCCTTTGCATGTAGATCCAGAGGCTTCTACAATGGTAATCAGCTCTTCACAGACAAATCAATTTGCTGCTTTAGAGGCAGTGGCCAAAACAAAGCCTATTGATCATTTTTTAGTTGTAAAAGAACATTTAACGATGATTGGAAGAAGACCTAAAGGGTTTTATGAGAGAATAAACTCTTTACCCGGAGTTTATATGGTAAACCCAACGGAACCTTCCTTTAAATTTATTAATGAGTGCAAAGCTGTGATTACTTTAACAGGTACAGCTGGTTTAGAGGCGATTTTATTAAAAAAGCCAGCAATTTTTTTAGGGAATTTTATATATAAATTTATTGAAAAGGGTTTTGTATGTTCAAATGATTTTTCTTGTCTTGGAGATGTTTTATGTAATTTAGATGCAATTAAGATTGCTGATGACGAAATTCTAGTAAAACTATTAGCAGCGATAAACGAAGTTTCTTTTTCTTTTGATGGAGGTTTGATTTGGTCTGGTATTAGTAAAAAAAGAGTACTCGATAACCCTGAAGTTGTTGAAAAATTTGCGATTCAATTGAATAATTTGTTAAACGAATAATGAAAAGAGTTTTATTTATTGAGAGCGGAAAATTTGGTGGAGGATCTTTTGTTAGTTTAAAAAAGCATATTCAGGCATTAGATTTAACAAGAATAACACCAGTTGTTATTTTTTTCAATCAAAATGATTTGATATCGGAGTTTAGAGCTAAAGGAATAAAAGTACACCTTCTAAGTGATCCAGTTTTTACAAATAATGGGAAGTTTTTGTATTTATTTGCTAATGCTCTTTTTATGAAAGGGTATGTAAGAAAAAACTGTATTAAGCTTCTAGAGGTTATTCATAAAAAAACAATTTCAGAGTTAATGAATATCTCTAAAAAAGAAAAAATCGATGGAATTCATTTAAATACAGAATTATTTAGAGATAGAATTGGATTGCTAGTTGGTAAAAAATTAAATTTACCAATAATCTCTCATTTGAGGAGTAAATATGAAGTGGGAGGGATTTATTTTAATAAAAAATATGTTCAAATTGCTAATGCTTTGGTTAGTAAGTATATTGCTGTTTCAAAAGACACTGCCAAATTTTGGATAAACAAGGTTGGTGTTTCTTCAGAAAAATGTAACGTTTTATACGATTACTATATTCCTTCAGAAAAAGAACTTTCTATTTCTTCAAGTATAGATAAAAAGAATCTTAAATTTGTTTGTGTCGCAAATTTAGTGCCAGTGAAAGCTCATGATTTTCTTTTAAAAAGTATTTCTGAAGTTTTATTGAAATATAATGCGAAATTACTTCTTGTTGGAAAAGGAGAACCATCATATTTAGAGGAAATAAAGCAGTTGGCGAATAAATTAGGAATAAAAGAACATCTTGAATTTCTAGGTTTTAGGAAGGATGTTCCTGAGATTTTAGCATCTTCAGATATTGTATTATTAACATCGAAAAGAGAGGGATTACCGAATATTTTAATAGAAGCAATGGGTATTGGAGCTCTAGTAATCGCTACAGATGTAGGAGGTATTCCAGAAATTGTAGAAAATAAGGTTAGTGGATTTACAATTGAATATGATAATGTTGAAAACGCAACTAAAACAATTGAAGGTGTTTTAAGTTTGTCTGATTACGAATTGCATAAAATTAGGTCCAACGCACAATTAAAAGTAAATGAGTTTTTTAATTTAAAAAATTATAAAAAAACAATTTTAAAATTGTATGAATAAATTAGTAAGTATTGTTTTACCCACATATAATGGAGAGAGTTTTTTAAAAACTTCAATTCAAAGTTGTTTAGATCAAACATATAATAACATTGAGTTGATAATTGTTAATGATTGTTCTATAGATAAAACAGAACAAATTATTAATAATTTTAAAGATAAAAGGATTAGATATATTAAGAATGAAATAAATCAAAAACTCCCGAAATCTTTAAATATAGGTTTTTCTTTAGCAGAAGGAGATTATTTTACATGGACTTCAGATGATAATTATTTTGATAAAGATGCCATCAGCAAAATGGTTAGTGTCTTAGAAAAAAATGAAGTCGATTTGGTATATGCTCCTTATAATACAATAGATGAAAATAATGAGATAACTGGAGAAAGACAAGTTGGTGAATTATTAGATATTTTAAACACCAATATTGTAAAAGCTTGTTTCTTATATAAAAAAGAAGTTCAAACTACTCTTAAAGGATATAATCCAGAGTTATTTTTAGTTGAAGATTATGATTTTTGGATAAGAGCTGCCTTTTGCGAATTTAAATTTTTCAGCCTTGATGAAAAGTTATATTTCTATAGATTTCACGAAGGATCACTAACAGAAAGTAGAAGAAATGAGATTTCTAAAGCGCTTTTCAAACTATTAAAGCACCATTTAGACTTATTTACTGGAGCCAATAAGAAAGAATATATTTCTTCTAACTTGTATTTGAAATTAGCGAACTTATCAATTAATAATAAAAAAATAGCATTTTCTTATCTAAAAGAAGCTATTAAATTAGATCCAAAGGTGATTTTATCTAGAGCTTGTATTAAAGTGGTTTTTAAAAAGTAAAAAATAAATTAAATTTAAGCCAAGTATAATTAAAATTAAGAAAAACATGAATATTTGGATAGTAAAAAAAGGAGAAGATTCATTTACTCAAAGTTATATAAATAATTCAGTTGAAGTAACAAAAGATATAGATCAATTGAAGAATAAAAATATTTTTCAAAAAACATTTGATAAATTTCATTTACTTTCAATTTATACAGATTATGAGTATTGTCAAAAAAAATATATTCAAGTTAAAGAAAAAGAAGTATTTGGTTATTCAGGTCTTATTATAGACAATACCTCAGAACTTTCAGATTTAAGAGATGTTGTTAATGTGAAGATTAACAACATGAATTCTTATAGTGGTCAATATGCAATTTTTGAAATATCTAATAATGAATTTAAATGTAGAGTAGATAATTTAGGCTTCCATAAAGTTTTTTATTTTAGCCATAAAAAAGATATTTATGTTACCAATTCAATAGAATTATTAGGTGCTACAGGACTGCTTAAGCCTAATATTGAACAAGTCTTATTAGATTTAATGACTTCTCGTTTTGGTATTTATCCTGGTAACAACACTTTATTTGAAGATGTATATATGTTGCCTGAATATGGAGAAGTATTAATAAACAATGATAATTTGGAAGTAAATAATTATAAATCTATTGATGAAATATTAGATTCCAATCAATCTTTTGAAAAACAATTAGAAGTTGCAATTAATGAGTATAAAGAGTCTGCTAAATATCTAAGAAAGTATCACTACACAGTTATTCCTTTATCTGGTGGTTTTGATGGAAGATTGATCTTAAGTTTTTTTAATGAGACAAATGGACTTCCATTAGAAACAATGACTTATAATAGAGCAGGAGGTAAACTTGATTTTTATATTGCAGGAAAACTGAGTAAAAAATTTAATGTTGCACATAAAAAAATAAGAATCCCTACAAAATTAATTGATTTTAAGATGGAAGTGCCAGAATTTCAAAACTCTAAAAATGATCCATTTACTAATGCATTTAATAAATCACTTGAAGGTTTTTACGAGACAAATAATTGTTTTAAAGTGAGTTTAGGAGGTAATGGTGCTGATACTGATTGGGAATTTGGGGAGAAGTTTTTAAAAAAATTAAATAATTCAAACTTTAAGAGTTTTATAGAAGATTATTGTAAATTGATTACAAAACATCCTTTAATTAAAGAGGAATTATCACAAAGGTTGGCTATAAAATTAGAAAAATATTTTAAAAAAAAATATATTTCTTTTAAAAATAAAGATAATTTTATCCAATTGCTTGGGTCTGCATTTTTTCATTTAGAAAGATTTAGAGGTAGGCAAGGATTTATTTACTCTCAAAATTCTAACAAAACGCATGATGTTTTTGCACCATTTGCAACTGAGAGTTTCAACAAACTTGTATACTTAGCTAATAAAAATCAATTACAGAGGGGGTTAAAGGAAGGGATTAATTATCGAATTTATAATTGTATGACTAACGGCGAAGTTCATTGGGCACCAATTCTTACAGCAAAAAATCAGTTTGGGAATAATCCTATTCAGCGTTTATTGAATAGAATTTTCCCTCTTATACCAAAAATTATTTGGAAATTACAAAATGGAGATACTAATACAAGATTGAGAAAAGGGTTTCAATCAAAGATTAATGATCTATCCAAAGAATATATTCTAAATAATACGGAAAGTAATTTATTTGACTATCTACAAGAAAATAAAATTAAAGAAGATTTAGAAGTTAATAATTATAGGGGTCAGTATAATTCAATTGCTTCAATTTTAAAATTCATTAATAATAATTAATTAAATATGTTTGTTTTCTTTTTACCTAATTTACAAGCTGGGGGAGCAGAAAGAGTAATGTTAAACTTATTAATTGAGTGTAGCAATAATAATCCAAGTTCTAATTTAGTTCTATTATTAGGAGAAAAAAAAGGGCAATTATTAAAAGAAGTACCATCATCAATTGATGTTTTTACATTAAATAGCTCTAGAGCTAGTCGTTCAGTAATTAGTTTTATTAAGTTTTGTAGAAAGCATAAACCCATAGTTGTTTTTAGTAGTTTAGGGTCAAGTTTAACAACAAGTTTAGCAAAATCATTTGTTTCTAAAGATATTCTATTTATTAATAGAATAGGAAATACTATTGGCGCTGAAAAATTATTATTTACCAATAAAATAAAAAGACATTTATATATTTTAGCCAATAAATTAATTGCTAAAATGTCCGATCATGTTATCTTTCAATGCCATTATATGAAAGAGGATTATCTTAGAGAAACCAAAATAGATATTAAGAATTATAGTGTAATTTATAATCCTGTTTTAACAGATGTAATACATTTAAAAGCGAATAAAAAAAGCTTAAAAAAGTATAATTTTGTTGCGGTTGGTAGATTGAGCCCACAAAAGGATTATCCTACCTTGTTAGCAGCGTGTAAAATTTTAAAAGAAAAAGGAGTTCGTTTTAATTTGGCAATATTGGGGGAAGGAGATTTAAGAAATAGGATGGAAATGAGCATTAAGAATTTTAGTTTGGAAAAACATGTTTTTTTATTAGGACATGTTGCAAACCCCTATCCATATTTTAAAGAAGCAGATTATTTAGTGTCATCTTCTCTTTATGAAGGTTTTTCAAATGTAATTATAGAAGCTTTATGTTTAGGAACACCTGTTCTTGCCACCAATTGCCCTGGAGGAAATGCAGAGGTAATTACTTCAGGGAAAAATGGGTTTTTATGTGATGTAGCAAATCCAGAAGCTTTGGCAAATACCTTATTAAAAGGTAAGGAGTATAAAGAATCATTTAAAAAAGAGGATATTGCTAAAAATGCAATAGAGAAGTTTTCTGTGGAAGTAATATTTAAGCAATATTTAAACATATTTAAAAAACACAAATAGTGAAAATATTGTACTTTACAAAATATAGTAGAAAAGGAGCAAGTAGTAGATTAAGATCCTATCAGTATTTTCCATTTTTAGAAAAAGAAGGGGTTGAAGTTGTTGTAAAACCTTTGTTTGATGATGTGTATTTAGATAACTTATATGCGAATAAAAAAAAATCAATAACACATATAATTTTTTGCTATATGAAAAGATTTTTTTTCCTTTTTACTGTTGTTAAATACAATAAATTGGTTATTGAAAAAGAGCTTTTTCCTTATTTTCCTGCTTTTTTTGAAAAATTACTATATCTTTTTAAAGTGAAATATATTGTAGATTTTGATGATGCTATTTTTCATAATTATGATCTGAGTAGACACAAATTGATTCAATTATTTCTGAAGAAAAAAATTGATCATGTGATGAAGTATAGTAGTTGTGTTATTGCTGGAAATTCATATTTGGCTAACAGAGCTAAAAAATCGGGTGCAAAAAAAGTTGAAATTATACCTACGGTGATTGATATATCAAGATATGAAGTTTTAAACAAAACACCAACAGCTAATGTTATAATCGGATGGATCGGTTCTCCTTCAACTTTTAAATACATAAAAGCTATAAAACCAGTTTTGCAAAAAATTACGGAAAAACACAATGTAATTATACATATAATTGGGGCTAAAGAAAATTTAAATTTAGGTAAAAATATCAGATATATAAAATGGACAGAAACCTCTGAAGTTTCAGAGATTCAAAAATTTGATATAGGAATTATGCCATTAGAGAATACCCCTTGGGAATTAGGGAAGTGTTCCTATAAATTAATACAATATATGGGTTGTGGTATTCCTGTTGTAGCTTCTCCTGTAGGAATGAATGTTGAGGTGGTAAAGGATGGTTGGAATGGTTTTTTGGCAAAAGATATTGAAGACTGGTATTCTTCTTTAGAAAACTTAATAAAAAATAAAACATTAAAAATAACTTTAGGAGGAAATGGTAGAGAGTTAGTGTTAAATAAATTTACTGTTCAGAAAGCATACTTTCAGTATAAAGAACTAATTTTTTAAGATATACCATGGATATTATTTTTTTAATTGGGTTTCTATTTATTGGATTTCTTTTTGTGCAAAACTTTAAAAAAAGTTTGAATAAATTCGAGATTAAATACCTAAATATTTTATGGGTGTATCATTTAATTTTTGGTGTTTATGTTGCGTTGTTTATTAGTACTGACGCTAGAGGTTATTGGTTCTTAGCAAAGGAGATTTCTTGGGAGTTTTTTCTTCTTAACATTTCAAACTCTAAAGGGACCAATTTTATGTATGCGATACATTATTTTCCTTCAAATTTCCTTGGATTATCTTACTTCTCTGGAACGATTCTTTATGCTTTTATTGGTTTTATAGGCATAAGTTGTTTTTATTTTTTAGCAACCAAATTAATACCTTATAATTCTAGTTTTGTAGGATTGAAACTTTTCCCATTACTTTTTTTCTTTCCAAACCTTCACTTTTGGAGTGTAGCAGCAGGTAAGGATACTTTAATGATGTTTGCTATCGGTATTTTTAGTTATTCATTGTATTTAAAAAGATACCTTTTACTAATTATATCTTTATTGTTAGCATACGCTGTTCGTCCTCATGTGGTTTTGTTTTTATTAATTGCATTTGGATTTACATATACATATTCTTCTAATGTATCAGGTTTTAAAAGGATTATTTTTTCAGTATCATTACTGAGTGTTGGAATTATTATTTTACCAACCGTAATGGATTATGCTAAAATAGAAGATATAAATGTAGAACAATTATCTAAATTTGCTGAAAATAAATCTGGTCTATTAAATAGATCACATACAGGGTCAGGTGTCGATATAACTTCTTATCCTTTTCCCTTAAAAGTTTTTACTTTTTTATACCGTCCATTTTTTTTTGATATTAATGGATTTCCAGCTGTATTAGCTTCATTTGAAAATTTATTATTATTACTTTTAACCTTCAAGGTTATCAAAAATAAACCTTTTCGGACTTTTAAATTTTCCCCGTTTTTAATTAAAGGATTAGTAATCTTCTTGATTATAGGTACTTTGGCTTTTTGTCAAACATTGGGTAATGTTGGTATTATGTTGCGCATGAGAAATATGTTTTTACCGGGAATGATTTTGTTTCTTTTATTGGCGCTATCATATCAAAAAAAAGATATTTTTTTAAATAACTAATATATTTACTGATTAATGAATAAACTCATTCGAATTACAACAGTACCGATATCCTTAAAATTTTTAATTAAAGGGCAAATGCGTTTTATGAGTAAAAATGGTTTTTTGGTAACTATGATAAGTGCTGATGGTGAAGAAATAGAGGATGTAATTAAAAATGAAAAGTGTAGGCATATAATTTTCCCATTAACAAGAAAAATAACACCTATTCAAGATCTAAAAGCTACTTATAAATTATATAAATATTTTAAAAAAGAGAAACCACTAATAGTACATACACATACCCCAAAAGCAGGTATTGTTGGGATGGTAGCATCTTATTTTGCAAAAGTACCTAATCGTTTACATACAGTTGCTGGTTTACCTTTATTAGAAGCAACAGGAATTAAAAGAAAAATATTAAACTTTGTAGAGCAGTTGACTTATAAATGCGCAACTAAAGTTTACCCTAATTCTGATGGGTTAAAAAAGATAATTAAAGAAAATAAATTTGTTAAAGAAGATAAACTAAAAGTTATTGCTAACGGAAGTTCCAACGGAATAGACACCTCATACTTTAACCCAGTCTTGTTCACAAACAAAGAGAAAGAAATTTTAAAAGACAAATTGAAAATTAAAAAAGAGGATTTTGTTTTTATATTTGTAGGACGAATTGTTGGTGATAAAGGAATAAATGAGCTAATAAGTGCTTTTAATCAATTGTCAATTGAAAAAAAAGACGTGAAATTAGTATTAGTTGGGCCTTTTGAAGAAGATCTAGATCCATTGCAAGATAAAACAAAAGAAATAATAAACAATACTAAACAAATCATTTCAGTTGGGTATCAAGATGATGTAAGACCGTTTTTTGCAATAGCAAACGCATTAGTTTTTCCTAGTTATAGAGAAGGGTTTCCAAATGTAGTGCTACAAGCAGGTGCTATGGGATTACCAAGTATAGTTACAGATATAAATGGTTGTAATGAGATTATTGAAAATAATTTAAATGGCAAAGTAATAAAGGTTAAAAGTATTTCTGCTATCTATGATGCAATGTTTGAAGTTTGTACTAATAAATCTTTATTTAACGATCTTAAAGAACAAACTAGAAGTATTATAAAACAAAGATATGAACGTAAATTGTTTTGGGATTTGTTGTTAAATGAATATAATTATTTATAAATATAAAATGACAAATAAAAAAATTGTAATAATTGGTTATTCAGGTCATTCCTATGGTTGTATTGAAGTTGCAACCAAGCAAGGTTTTTCAATTGTTGGCTATCATGATATTTTAGAGAAAGTTAGAAATCCATATAATTTAAACTATTTAGGTCATGAAAATACTATTGATCCAAATAACAACCCATTTATAGCCACAGGAGATAATAGTATTCGAAGAAAAATATATGACAAATTGAGATCAAATAATATTTTATTAAATACGATTCTGATACATTCGAATACTATAATTTCAAAATCTTCTTTAATTGAAGAACAAACCTTCATAAGTGCCGGTGTAATAATTAATCCACAAGTAAAAGTAGGCGTCTGTTGTATTATTAATACCGGCGCAATTATTGAACACGATTGTTCTATTGGTAAATTTAGTCATATTGCTCCTGGTGCTGTTTTAGCTGGCAATGTTTCAATTGGAAGTGGGTGTTTCATAGGAGCAAACGCAGTAATTAAGCAAAGTGTAAAAGTTGGGGATAACGTAATTATTGGAGCTGGTGCTGTAGTTTTAAAAGATGTAAATTCTAATACGATGATCGCAGGTAATCCTGCTAAACAAATATAATATGATACCATTATCAGTTCCAAATATAGACGGAAATGAATTGCAATACGTGAAAGATTGTCTCAATACAGGGTGGATTTCTTCTGCTGGAGCATATGTTAATAAATTTGAAGAGGCTATTAAAAATTACACTGGGGTTAAATATGCAATAGCTTGTATTAATGGAACAGCTGGTCTACAAGTTTCTTTAAACCTTTCAGGAGTTTCCTCAAATGACATCGTTTTAGCACCAAACTTAACATTTGTAGCTACATTAAATGCTATTAAATACTCAGGCGCAGAAATTGCTTTAATAGATATTTGCGAAGATTCTTGGCAACTAGATGTTGATTTACTTCAAAATTGGTTAGCAACCAATACCTCAACTAAAGTTGTAAATGGTAAACCGGTAACCTCAGATAAGTCTTCAGGAAAAAAAATTGGTGCGATCATGCCAGTATATGTTTTAGGTGGATTTGTTGATGTTAACAAATTAGTAGAAATAAGTTCTACTTATGGTATCCCTCTAATTGAAGACAGTACAGAGGCACTAGGAAGCTTTAAGAATGGAAGACATGCAGGTACTTTTGGAGTAACAGGCGTACTTAGTTTTAATGGCAATAAAATAATTTCTACTGGTGGTGGTGGAATGATTTTAACAAATGATAAAGAAATCGCCAACAGAGCAAAACATATTACAACAACTGCTAAAACTGATCCTCTAGATTATTTTCATGACGAAGTAGGGTATAATTACCGCCTAGTAAATATTCTGGCTGCTATTGGGGTAGCTCAAATGGAAAATTTTGAAAGTATCTTAAAAAGAAAAAAAGAAATAGATGCACTATATAAAAAAGAATTAGAGGGAATAGGAGATATTAAATTTCAGGAACATTACCAAAGCACAGATCCTAATTGTTGGTTATTCACTTTTAGAACAAAAAAAATGAGAGAATTATTAAATCACTTAAATAATAATAATATTCAAAGTAGACCATTTTGGACACCGATGAATAATCTTCCCATGTACAAAGATTTAATGTATATAAATGAAAATGATATTTCAAATAAAATCTTTAAAGAATGTATTAGTATTCCATCTTCATCGAATTTAACAACTGAAGATCAACATAAAGTTATTTCAGAAATTAAAAATTTTTATAAGTAATGATGTTACCAAACATTTCCGAGTTTATTAAGAATTTTGTAACCAAAAGAGAAAAAAGCTTTTTTGAATATGATTTAAAAAACAATAGAGAAAAATTAACCAAAGAAATTACAGGAAAATCAATTCTAGTCATTGGAGGAGCTGGAACCATTGGGTCTTCCTATATAAAGGCAGCACTGAGATATCTTCCCTCTAAATTAGTTGTTGTAGATACTAATGAGAATGGTTTAACTGAACTAACAAGAACATTAAGAAGTGATTCTAATATAACGGTTCCAGAGAACTATTTGACGTATCCAATGTCTTTTAATTCTAAAGTCTTTTATAAAATGTTTGAAAGTCATGGTGCTTTTGATATTGTAGCAAATTTTGCAGCGCACAAACATGTTAGAAGTGAAAAGGATTCCTTCTCTATAGAAGCTATGATAAAAAATAATGTTTTAGATGCTAAAAGATTACTAGATTATTTAAAGAGTAATAAACCTTCTCATTTCTTCTGCGTTTCTACAGATAAAGCTGCAAACCCAGTAAACGTAATGGGCGGGTCAAAAAAAATGATGGAGAATGTAATTATGTCATATTCTAAAGATCTAAAAATTACAACAGCTAGATTTGCAAATGTTGCTTTTTCAAACGGATCATTATTGTATGGTTATATTGAAAGATTACTTCAAAGACAGCCAATTTCTTGCCCATCTGATGTAAAACGATTTTTTGTGTCTCCTGAAGAAAGTGGAGAGATTTGTTTGTTAACTTGTATCCTTGGAAATAGTGGAGATATTTATTTTCCGAAGTTAAATGAAAATCAACTGGTTAATTTTAAAACAATAACAGAAGATTTCTTCAGCTATTTAAAGAAAGATTTTAAGGTTTGTGATAGTGAAAAAGAAGCAAAAGAAATAGCACTAAAACTCTCTGATAACTCCTCATATCCAGTTTATTTCTTCAAAACAGACACCAGTGGAGAAAAGTTATATGAAGAATTTTATACTTCTGAAGACCAAGTAAACTTTAATTTGTACGAATCGATTGGAGTTGTTACCAACTCGTTAAAACCCTCCTTTTCAGAAATGGAATTAACTATTAAAGAAATTGAAACCCTTTTCAAAAGAGAATCCTACAGCAAAGAGGATGTCATAAAAACAATGAATAAAATCTTACCTAATTTTAATCATATTGAAACAGGTAAAACTTTAGACCAAAAAATGTAAATGATGTATAATATATTAAAAAGATCTTTTGACATTTTAACCTCTGGAATTACTATTTTAATTTTAAGTCCTATATTAATCCCAGTCATTATCGGTTTGAAACTAACTGGTGAAGGGTATGTTTTTTACAAACAAGAGCGTGTTGGTTATGAAAATAAACCTTTCTTGATTTGGAAATTTGCAACCATGTTAAAAAATAGTTCAAAAATGCCTGGAGGGATAATGACTACCAAAAATGACCCGAGAATTACTCCCATGGGAGGATTTTTGAGGAAGTCTAAAATAAATGAACTACCTCAATTATTTAATATATTTTTTGGTCACATGAGTGTTGTGGGGCCAAGACCAGTAATGAAGGTTAGTTTTGAAGCTTATCCAAAAGAAGTCCAAAAAGTGATATATAATGTAAAACCAGGTTTAACAGGTATTGGTTCGATTATATTTAGAGATGAAGAAAAATTAATTACTGATGTTAAAAATAATGGTGGTGATCTTTGGGAGTTTTATAAAGGAAAAATTTATCCTTTTAAAGGGAAATTAGAGATTTGGTATCAAAATAATAAATCCTTTAGTTTAGATATTAAACTTATTTTTATCACCGCTTGGGTGATTTTTATCCCTACCTCAAAATTGTATAAAAAATGGTTTAAAGATTTACCCAAACGAAATTTTTAATTATGATTTAAAAATAGATAAGGAAAAAACTACGGACTGAAGAATCACAAACTTTTTAACTACTGATTTTCATTTATGTATTTTTTTAAACCTTAAATACCTGTCAAGAATCAATATATTTAAAAAAAATAGATACTCTTAACTATGACAAATTATAAAAAAAAAATAAAACATTATTAACAATCAAAAATGTCATCAAAAAACAATAATTTTGTAATAAATTTATCATGAAACTAAAATCCCTTTTTTACTACACCCTGATTGCAATCTCAGTGTCCTGCGCCTCAAAAAAAGATATTAATTACTTCCAAGATGCTCAAAGTGAATTTGAGCTCCAAACTAACATTGAAAAAACTTTTAATTTTTTAGAGATTCAACCTGGTGACATCTTAGACATTCAAATCAAAGCTTTGAATCCAGAGAGTGTCATCGTTTTTCAGAGACAATCATCACAAAATAACTTACAAACTCAAAATCGTGCTATTGATGGATATATTGTTGGTAAAGAGGGTAATATCAGTCTTCCGATTATTGGAAACATCGATACCTCTAATCATAACACTCAAAGCTTTGCAAATGAAATTCAAAAAGCTCTCAGCCCATATGTCAAAAGCTCTTCAGTTAATATCAGAATCCTTAATTTTAGAGTTTCTGTTTTGGGAGAGGTCAATAATCCAGGAACTTTTACTCTTTTAGATGAACGTATGTCTCTACCTCAAGTATTGGGGTTGGCCGGTGATTTGACCATCAATGGTGACAGAACCATACTACTCATAAGAAAAGAAAATGGAAAAAATATGCATCATAATATAGATTTAACTTCTGCCAAGTTTATTCAATCTCCCCTTAATTTTTTAAAGCAAAACGATATTATATATGTACGTCCTAATGATGCTCGAGTTAAATCTGCCGGTTTGTTGGGTAGTATTGGTGCATTGGGGTCCGTCCTGAGTTTGGCAATTAGTATAGTTTTATTAATAACACGTTAATTTTATATGAATACCACCGAAAATTTTCTTAATCAAGACAACAATTCTACTAATATTCTCAAAGAAATCCGTTACTATTTATTTTTTTGGCCTTGGTTTTTGGTTACTGTATTGGCATCTGGATTCGGAGCTTTTTTACACCTCCGCTATGCCAGTAATATTTATAAAACCTCTGCAACTTTACAAGTAAAAGATGCTTCCTCAGCAGATCCATCCTCTTTTTTAAGGACCTCGGGTTCTTTGATTGGTTTTGGAGGGGTAAAAATAGACAATTTCATAACCCAATTAGATTCGAAAACAAACTTTGCCGAAGTTGTAGATATTTTGAACCTTCAGACTCAGGTATATTCTTCCGGTCGGATAAAAGAAAAGCTACTATTTGGAGAGGATATCCCTTTCAAAATTGATTTCAAAACCCAACTAGCTTATGGAGAAATTCTCTTGGTTTTAAAACCTTCCGAAGGTTTATTAAAGTTAGGTGATCAGACAATATCTTTTGATCCTTCATTGCCACTAGAAACTGATGAGTTTGTTTTAACTATTAATGCTGTTAAATTAAAAACATCTCAGGAGTTCCTAATAACTCAATCTTCCAGGGATAAGACTATAGAAAATTTGTCTAGAAGCGTTGCGATTAGCTCGAGTAGTAGAAAAGGTGATAATATAGATTTTACTATTACAGGATCCAATACCAAACGGAATGAAGCCATTATCAATACTCTCATTGAAGTGTCGCATCAACAGCAAAAAATCAATAAGCAAGAAATATTTGATTTGACTATAGACTTCATCAACAATCGATTGAGTTCCATCAAAACTGAAATAGACTCTCTAACTCTCAAAACCACTGGGTTTAAGTCCGATAATTTGATTTTTTCTCCAGAAGAGCAGACAGTAAAAGCCTTAACGAATATTTATACCATAGATCAGCAGCAGTTCAATTTGACGACTCAAAAAGCCCTTGCGAAATCTTTGAAAAAAAACCTTAATAATCAAGCTGATTTTAGTCTTTTGCCCTCTAATATTGGATTGGAAAGTGTCAATGTGAATAAGTTAGTTCTGTCTTATAATGAGTTTGTCCTGAAGCGTAAAAATTTATTGAATGGTGCTAGTGCTCTAAATCCATTGGTCATTCAAATTAGTGGTCAACTTAGCGATTTAAAAACAAATATTTTTAGGAGTATAGACAATTACCTCTCCAACATCGAGACCTCCCTAGGAAGTTACAAAGAGTTTGAAAACAGAACCAATTCAACGGTATCTAAAATCCCCAAACTTGAAGCTACTTTGTTGGGGTTTGAGCGTAAATTTCAAATTGCTGAAAAATTGTATTTGTTTTTATTAGAACGTCGCGAGGAGGCCTCCATTAATTCTGAAGCCACACTACCCAGTACACTTGTGATTAATTATGCCTATACCGATTTTATCCCGGTATCTCCCAAAAAGCAGATCATATTCTTAGGAGCTGTTTTAATTGGACTGTTATTTCCTTTCGTGATTTTATTTCTGTTAAAAATAATAGATACTAAAATCAATACGCGAGAAGATTTAGAAAAAGGCTTACCTAGCATACCTATTTTAGGTGAGGTTCCTTTAGATGAAAATCAGACCACTGAGTATGATGAACGAGGAATGACCGCTGAGTCTACTCGTGTTATTCGTTCTAATATGAGCTTCTTACTTAATGAGGCTAAAAGCCAAGTAATTTTAACTACTTCTACCATTAAAGGTGAAGGGAAATCGTTTGTATCATTTAATATTGCAAAAAGTTATAATGCATTGGGTAAAAAAGTACTTTTAATTGGAGCAGATTTAAGAAATCCTCAGGTGCATACTTTGTTAGGTATTAAACGTGGTAATTTAGGGCTCTCTACATTTTTAAATGATGTAAATTACAATGACTTAGACAAGTTGATAGTAAAAGGAAAATCTGTTAATGAAATGGATTATTTATTGTCTGGTGCAATACCACCTAACCCCTCAGAATTGTTAATGCGTCCTCGCATGAAGGAATTATTAGAATTATTAAAATCTAGTTATGATATTATTGTATTAGATACTGCACCATTGCTATTGGTAAGTGATACAACACCTTTACTGCCTTTATGTGACTTGGTAGTTTATGTGTCTAGAGCCCAATTCTCTGATAAGAATATTTTCCCATTTATTAGAGATATGCATAGCCGTGAAAATCTGCCTCCTTTTGGAATGGTGTTAAACGGTTTAATTGCCTCTGCATCTTCTTCAGGATATGGGTATGGATACCGTTACAGCTATAAATATCGTTATAGCTATACCTACAAGTATAACTATGGGTATGGGTATGGGTATGGTAGAGATAAAGAATAACTAAATTGTAATTTAATTAGATTGATATAAAAAAAACCACCTCATTGAGGTGGTTTTTTTATGGATACTATTTTCAATTAGGAAGAA
>Ga0228666_1000234_pt1 | contig 35180 bp, 37 predicted proteins | sample 80DmetaG_FD_182702 | JGI IMG/M metagenome (GOLD analysis project Ga0228666, IMG submission 182702) | Seawater microbial communities from Monterey Bay, California, United States - 80D | ecosystem: Environmental > Aquatic > Marine > Coastal | place: USA: California | collected 2016-10-11 | reverse complement strand
AGATAAATTTATTGGACTGAATAATGGTGCTTTCTTTATTTTAGGTAATGAGCGTGGAAGTGTAAATAGGTTTAATAGAACGGTAGCTATGCGTAATGGTAATCCTGGCACATTTACTGGTAACTACGTGATGGAAAACTCACTAAATCAGTTGGATAATTCTGCAGCAGATCTAAATTTTGCCAAAGCCGAAACAGTTTCTACGGTTGAATTAGGATATCGTTTCAACTCTCCTGGTTTTACTTTCGACATCAGTGGGTATTACAACGCATATAAGGACAAAATTGCAGGTGTTTATGTTTACACTCCCTTAGTTGATGCCACTTACACCACACCCGCAGCTGCCATGGCAGGAGGAAATTTCTTTGAATTCCAAGTGGATTCAAATATAGACAACGATTTCTCTGCATACGGCCTAAGTTTTGAAGCGATTAAAACACTATCGCCTTCGTTGACTGCTAATCTTGTTTATGAGTACAATGACTTAGATTATACGCCAGACCCAATTGTTGAGGTTAATATGTCTTGGAACACGCCTGAACACCGCGTAAAGGCTGGTCTTAACTATGAAATAGATAAGGCAGTAAACATTAGTGCAAACGGAAGATACAACTCTGAATATTACTATGAGTCTTCTTTCTTTAACACAGATGTTCCTGAGAATGTTGTTTTCGATGCAAAATTGAGCGTTGATTTGAAAGAGTTTAATTCAATTCTAGAAATTGGTGGTAACAACATCGGTGGAGAAAATTACATCGCAATCCCAGGATCAGGTCTTGTTGGAACAACGTATTACGCTGCTCTTAAAATGAGTTTATAGTGTAAATAAATTGATTATTAAAAAAGAGCCCAATTGGGCTCTTTTTTTTTGCCCTTACGGCTCAATAAAACATATATTTTCTACTATATTTGCACTCAAAATTATGGGCGATATATGCCCATTAAAATCAATTCTTCAAGTATGTCACAGAGCACAGGCAATGTTTCCCAAGTCATCGGACCAGTAGTAGACGTATCTTTTGATACCGCAACAACTACACTACCCAACATTTACGATTCGTTAGAAATCCAAAAAACAGACGGCTCTTTGCTAGTCTTAGAGGTACAATCCCATATTGGGGAAGATCAAGTACGTGCCATTTCGATGGATTCAACAGATGGACTTGAGCGTGGCGCAAAAGTGGTGGCTACTGGAAACCCTATCCAAATGCCGATTGGCGAAGATGTATACGGACGTTTATTTAACGTAATTGGTGATGCCATTGACGGTATTGGCGATTTACCTAAAACAGGCAAAGACGGCCTTCCTATTCACCGTGAGGCACCTGCCTTTGATGAACTTTCTACCTCAGCAGAGGTTTTGTTTACGGGAATTAAAGTAATTGATCTCATTGAGCCTTACGCCAAAGGAGGTAAAATTGGACTATTCGGTGGTGCTGGTGTTGGTAAAACTGTACTTATCCAAGAACTGATTAACAATATTGCAAAAGGACACGGAGGACTATCTGTGTTTGCTGGAGTAGGCGAACGCACCCGTGAGGGAAACGATTTGCTTCGTGAAATGTTGGAGTCTGGTATTATCAAATACGGAGACGAATTCATGGAATCTATGGAAGCAGGTGGTTGGGACTTGTCTAAAATTGACAAGGAAGCCATGAAAGAATCTAAAGCAACGTTTGTTTTCGGACAAATGAATGAACCCCCAGGAGCACGTGCTCGTGTAGCACTTTCTGGTCTTACAGTTGCGGAATATTTCCGTGATGGCGCAGGTTCTGATCAAGGAAAAGACGTTCTTTTCTTTGTAGATAACATTTTCCGATTTACACAAGCAGGTTCAGAGGTTTCGGCCCTTCTTGGTCGTATGCCCTCTGCGGTAGGATATCAACCTACGCTAGCAACTGAAATGGGTGCCATGCAAGAACGTATTACCTCTACCAAAAAAGGTTCGATTACTTCTGTACAGGCGGTTTACGTACCTGCAGATGACCTTACGGATCCTGCACCGGCAACAACCTTTGCGCACTTAGATGCTACAACCGTATTGTCACGTAAAATTGCAGAGCTAGGAATTTATCCAGCAGTAGATCCATTAGACTCTACTTCTCGAATCTTAACAGCTGAAATCCTAGGAGATGAGCACTACAACTGTGCGCAACGTGTAAAGGAGCTATTGCAGCGTTATAAAGAATTACAAGACATTATTGCCATTCTAGGTATGGAAGAACTTTCTGAAGAAGATAAGTTAGCTGTGTCAAGAGCAAGACGTGTACAACGTTTCTTATCACAGCCTTTCCACGTAGCAGAGCAGTTTACGGGTATCCCTGGAGTATTGGTAGATATCAAAGACACCATCAAAGGATTTAACATGATCATGGACGGTGAGTTAGACCACCTGCCAGAAGCAGCGTTTAACCTTAAGGGTACTATCGAGGAAGCCATTGAGGCGGGTGAAAAAATGCTCGCTGAAGCCAACGCATAACAACAGCTATGTATTTAGAAATTGTCAGTCCTGAAGCCACATTATTCCAAGGAGAGGTTAACGCCGTTTCCGTTCCTGGCGTACAAGGATCTTTTCAAGTATTAAACAACCATGCTGCCATAGTTTCTTCCCTTACTGTTGGTGAGGCCAAAATTGAAGGAAATATTGATGTGGTAGATGCATTCAAATCCCTTTTTACAAAAAAGGGGAACGACACCATTGTAGCCCTATCCAATGGAGGCACATTTGAAATGAGCAATAACAAAGCCATTTTGTTTGTGGATTGATTCGTAAGTTTTCGTTACGCGTCAACTAACTTTTAAAACCAAACTATGAATCGGGTCTATTTTAGTGCTTTAGTAGCAACAGTCGTAGTATTTTCGTCTTTAGCCCAAACTCCACTAGACGAGGTTGTTGTTTCTTCACCACGTCTTGATGTACTTTTTTCTGATGATTCAAAATCTGTTACCGTTATTACAGCAGACCAAATTGCTGACACACCTGTTTCCAATCTTGTAGATTTACTTCGTTTTCATGCCGGGATTGATATTCGCAGACAGGGTATTGAGGGTGCGCAAGCCGATATATACCTTCGGGGTGGTACTTTTGATCAAGTTTTGTTGCTGATTGACGGCATTCGTGTTGACGATCCCCAAACAGGGCATCACACGCTGAATAGCGCTTTACCGTTGGAAGTAATTGAAAGAATTGAAATAGTTAAAGGTCCAGCTGCTCGAATTTATGGGCAGAACGCATTGACTGGAGCCATCAATATTGTCACCAAAAAAGAAGGCAAAAAAGGGGCGACCCTCAGCGCACGCCAAGGTAGTTTTCATACCACTCATCTTGGCGCTACTGCCCAAGATTACAGTGAGAACCAACAGCATGTTATTCATTTTTCTAGATTAAGCAGCGAAGGCTATCGTCACAATACCGATTTGGATAATCTTCATTTTTTTACTCACAGTGCTTTTGGCGCTTCAAAAAACCTAAAGTTGCTTACCATGTTCAACGAACGCAAATTTGGAGCTAATGGATTTTATGGGTATGCTAGCTATGAAGATCAATATGAAGAGACTCAAAGCAGTTTGGTTGCTCTAACAACTACATTTGCATCTGAAAAAGCTGTTTGGACACCTAGAATTTTTTGGAAACGAGGGCAGGATGAATATATTTTAATTCGAAATAACCCAAGTGCATACCGAAACATGCACATCAATACTAAAATTGGGTTTTCTGTAGACACCAAATTGACACATAACAACGGCAACTTCAGTGGGTTTGGCGTCGAATTATCAAGTGTTTCTCTGCAATCCAACAATCTAGGCGCACACAGCCGTACTATTGCTCATTTCTTTTTTGAGCACCGTATCAAGTTGGATAATTTTAGCATAACGCCAGGCTTTGCTTTAAGCCATTTTTCAGACGTAGACACCTTTTTCTATCCAGGACTAGACCTTGGGTTCAAATTAAATGAGAAAGCTAAACTTGTTTTCAATACGGGATATACCTATCGCGTTCCCACCTACACAGATTTGTATTACAACGGGCCAACAGCCTTGGGCAATGCAGATTTGAAGCCAGAAAAAGCCCTAAGTCATGAATTGAGCTTTAGGTACAACACGTCTAGTTGGGAGCTTGAGGCCGCTTTGTTTCAACGCAATAGCGAGAATTTGATTGATTATGTTGAAGTAACCGTTGGAGATTCACAGTGGTTGGCTTCCAACATACACGACGTTACTACAACTGGAGGAGAGCTTAATAGTTCCTATCACTACACTATTGGCAAGCAGCGCCAAACGCTTGTTGTTTCATATGGCTACATCCATGACGATTATACAAAAACGGTAAATTCAAGGTATGCGCTCAATTCCCTGAAGCACAACATTAATTTACAGTTTTTAAACAGATTATCGTCCAAATGGTCAAGCTCGTTTTCTTATCGCTATGCCACAAGGCCTTTAGGCGGTCATGTTAAAGTGCTTAACGCACAATTGGAATACATTATGGATAAACTTACCGTTCAGTTGCAGGGGCGCAATTTGTTTGATGCCAATTACTATGAGAACCTTATCCCAATGCCGGGTGCTCATGGGATGCTTTCTCTTCGCTATGCGCTTTAATCCGCACGGCTAAGTCGATTGATTTGCTGGTAGATTAAGTCCGTCTCCCATCCTCGGTAGGCGAGGTATTGAAAAAGCTTTTGTTTTTTGATTTGGCCACTGTACCTGTCCAATTGCTGCCACTTTTTGTCGCTTATGGCTTGTATTTTATCAAGGTATGCGCCTGCTTCAATAGTTTTTATGGCGTTATTGATATCGTAATCAGACACCCCTCTAATGTTAAGTTCTCTCTTAATACGCACTTTTCCCCAGTGCTTAATGGAGAATTTCCCACTGGCAAACTGTTGTGCAAAGCGTGTTTCATTTAAGTAATTTTCAGAAACTAGGGTGCCAATAATTTGGTCGCTAGCTTGGGCAATCATTCCCATTGTGCGCAACTTATCTTTTACGTCCTTATGGCAGCGCTCTTGATAGGCACAGTAGTTACGCAGTTTATCCAATGCTTCGGCAACCGTATATGTTTTCATATTGGCTAAAATAAAAAAAGCGGCACTAAGGCCGCTTTTTGTTTTATACGTGAATCACTTTTCCTTTTCCATCAAAGAAACGGTAGTGTAAATACGTGTACGCATCGCGTGGAATAACTTTTATCCACTTGTTGTACTCAAAGTACCACTTCATGCGTTCAGACTTAACACCTTTGGCAACATAGGCTGCGATAAAGGGGTGTAAGTGTAACACTACTTTTTTCTTTTTGTGTTTCGGATTAGCTAAAATCTTTTCAAGGTCAGCTTTTATTTTATCCATCAAAACAATTGGTGCTTCTACCTCTCCATTGATATTTGGATTGGGTTCGCTTGTTTTGATATCCATTTCTGGTCGGACGCGCTGGCGTGTCATTTGTATCAGTCCAATTCTGCTTGGAGGCAAAATTTTGTGTTTGGCACGGTCGCTTTCCATTTCCTTGCGGAAGTGTTCAAAAAGCTTTTTTCTGTTTTCTTGTCTTATCATGTCAATGAAATCAATGACAATAATCCCTCCCATGTCACGCAAGCGTAACTGCCGGGCTATTTCTGTAGCAGCAATCATATTAACTTCTAAGGCAGTATCTTCTTGATTCTTAGCCTTATTGGATCGATTACCACTGTTTACATCAATAACGTGAAGGGCTTCGGTATGTTCGACAATTAAATAAGCTCCTCTGTTCATGGAAACTGTTCTTCCGAACGAGGACTTAATTTGACGTTCAATACCAAAGTGCTCAAAAATAGGCACTTGACTTTTGAAAAGTTTTGCAATGCTGGCTCTTTCGGGAGCAATTTGTTGCAAATATTCTTGTACTTCTGTTAATAGTTCGGGATCATCAACGTGTATTCCAGTAAATTCATCATCAAATATATCTCTCAAAATAGAAGAAGCTCTGTTGAGCTCACTCAATACTCTAGAGGGATAATCTGCCTTTTGGATTTTACTACACATTTGAACCCAACGTTCATAAAGATCTCCAAGATCTTTATCGAGTTCAGCTACTTTCTTGCCTTCAGCCACGGTTCGGATAATGACACCAAAACCTTTTGGCTTAATACTCATAACTAGCTTTTTTAAGCGGTTCTTTTCTTCTCTGGTCGATATTTTTTGCGACATCGACACACGACTTGAAAAAGGAACCAAAACCAAATACCTACCTGCCAAGGACAACTCCGAACTGATACGGGGTCCTTTAGTAGAAATAGGTTCTTTGATAATTTGCACAAGTAGAGATTGATTGGCCTGAACAGCGTCAGTAATGACACCATCTTTACTAATTTCAGGCTCTAATGGATAGTTCTTTAGAGAAAAGTCTTTCACTTTTCCTGAACTAGCACGCTTGATAAATTTTAGCAGCGTTGACACTTTTGGACCAAGGTCGTGATAGTGTAAAAACGCATCTTTTTCATACCCTACGTTTACAAATGCGGCATTTAGGCCGGATAGGGTTTTTTTAACTTTTGCTAAGAAAATATCACCTACGTGAAACTTATTATCTTCAATTTCTTTGTGAAACTCAACGAGCTTTCCGTCTTTAAGTAAGGCAAAATCAACTGCAGAGGATCGCGAACGAATAATTAGTTCTTTACTCACAATAATGATTTTTAGATTCACAGTCTATGTGAATCAATTGAACAATGTTATCGGGGGACTTTAACCAAAGCGAACTACTTTGATATTATTCCATGTCAAAGAACTTAAAATGTTCAAAGATTAAAGAAGTTTACTTTTTCTTATGTCTGTTAGCACGACTTCTTTTTTTACGCTTGTGCGTGGCTACCTTGTGTCTTTTTCTCTTCTTACCACTTGGCATATGTTATAATCTAAATAATTAATAAAGTGTAGCTGTTATTTAACGACTACTTTAGTTTTAACCTCTTCTAAAAATTCCTTTGCAGGCTTAAATGAGGGTATATTGTGTGCTGGAATATCAATGGTAACATTTTTTGAAATATTACGTCCTTTTTTGGCTTTGCGCGTTTTAACCACAAAGCTTCCAAATCCGCGTAAATAAACGTTTTCACCAGATTCCAATGCACTTCTTACTTCTTTCATAAAGTGATTCACAATCTCTTGCGTATCACTCTTTTCAACTCCCAGTTTATCTGAAATGTTTGTTACAATTTCGGCTTTTGTCATCCTTAAATTCTTGTGTGGTTGTAAATTTTAGGTGAGCAAATATAAAAATTTAATTCAACGTTTATGCGATTTTAAACATCTAAACTCATTCTTTGCATGTATTTTTGAATCCATGAAACGTTTCAGTACTAAATTGTTAGCTTGGTATGCACTTCACAAGCGTGCTTTGCCTTGGCGACAAACCAAAGACCCTTATGTGGTTTGGCTTTCTGAAATCATCTTACAACAAACACGTGTTGCACAAGGATTGCCCTATTTTGACCGATTCTGGCATGACTTCCCAAGCGTCCATGATCTGGCGCAAGCTAGTGAAGATGCCGTTTTAAAACGTTGGCAAGGCCTTGGCTATTATAGCCGTGCTAGAAACCTACACAAAGCCGCAAAACAGCTAAGCGAACAATATGAGGGTAATTTTCCAAGTACGTATAAAGAACTCCTAAAGTTACCAGGCGTAGGGCCTTATACCGCAAGTGCTATTGCTTCTATTTGTTTTGATGAAGTTTGTGCTGTTGTTGACGGTAATGTATACCGTGTATTGGCACGCCATTTTGACAATGACAGTCCCATAAATCAACCCAAAGGAATTAAGGCTTTTCAAACCTTGGCGCAATCCCTTATCGACCCAAAATCACCAGGAGCTTATAATCAGGCTATTATGGAATTTGGCGCCCTGCATTGCACACCAAATAAACCGAAATGCACAACTTGCCCATTGTCGGATAGTTGCTTGGCATTTGCTTATAACCGAGTAGCTGATCGGCCTGTTAAAGTAAAAGCCAAACCTATCAAGAAACGATATTTCCATTATTTAATTCCTATAGATCAAAATAACAACACCCTTCTAAGCAAACGCGACCAAAAAGATATCTGGAAAGGGCTATATGAATTCCCACTTATCGAAGCGCAAAATATGTTATCCGTTGATGCACTTCAAGCACACGATGATGCACCTCAATGGGCCAAAGCGGCTCATTGGACTAAATTTCAAGAGGAAGCAGTGATTCACAAACTCAGCCATCAAGCATTACACACCTATTTTTATGTACTAGAAAACGTTGATGAAGCCCTGCCCATTTCTTGGTCTAATGTTCCTGATTATGCAGTTCCCCGTTTAATAGAACGTTTTTTGGACAAGTTCATCCGATAATGTACATTTGATATAAAATCTATTATGAGCGGAACACTAAATAAAGCTATGTTGATTGGGCATTTGGGCGACAACGTCAAAGTGACCTATTTCGAAGGCGGAAACTGCATTGGCAGATTCCCCATAGCGACGAATGAAACCTACACAAGCAAACAAACAGGTGAGAAAGTCACCAATACCGAATGGCATAATGCTGTTGTGCGCAACAAAGCTGCAGAAATTTGTGAAAAATATCTCAAAAAGGGAGACCGTGTTTATGTTGAAGGCCGTATAAAGACCCGAAAGTGGCAAGGAGATGACGGTAAAGACCGTTATTCAACAGAAATTCATGTTGATGACTTTACTTTTTTGACTCAACGCCCTAGCGATGGAAACACCGCGCAAACACAAGCGGCTCAACAACAGCCATCACAACCCACTCAACCCGCCCAGCCAACTCAGGCAAACCAACCTGCAAGTGACGATGACTTGCCATTCTAAATCCTAATAGTTGGATATTCCTTCGTTGGTTATTGGATTTGAAACACTGGAGACAGTAAAAGTATTCCTATTGTTGTTACTTTTACTGAGCTCTGCATTGGTTTCAGGGTCAGAGGTGGCCTTTTTTTCTCTTTCGCCCTCCTATGTAAAAGAAGCGGTAAATGCAACCACTAGACCTTTGCGTATACTTGCGCACTTACGAAAAAATCCAAGACGTCTATTAGCCATTATTTTGTTATTGAACAACCTGATAAATATCGCTACCGTATTGCTTTTTGCGTCCATGACCTCCTTGTTTTTTGAAACCATTTCTCACCCGGGCATACGTTTTTTGGCTGAAGTAGGGTTAATAACTTCAGTGGTGTTATTATTTGGCGAAATACTACCAAAAATTTATGCAAACAAAAACCCCGAAGGCTTTGCAAAACGGATGTCTGTACCTATCTATTTGCTAGATAAATATGTGTTCTTTGCACTGACGTATCCCATGAGTTACCTCACTTTTATTCTACAAAAACGACTAGGTAAAACAAGCTCAAATATATCTGTTGATCATCTGTCTCAAGCCCTTGAAATGACCGATGATTCTGAAACTACTAAAGACGAGCAAAAAATTTTAAAAGGAATTGTCACATTTGGCAATACCGACACCAAACAGGTCATGTGTCCGCGTATAGATGTTTTTGCGCTTGATGAAGAAACATCATTTACTCAAGTCGTGTCCCAAATTGTTAGTAAGGGATTCTCCCGTGTTCCTGTCTATCGTGAAACCATAGATACAGTTATTGGGGTTTTATATGTAAAGGATTTGTTGCCCCATTTTGATAAAACCAATTACGAATGGACCCAATTGATGCGCGAACCTTATTTTGTACCAGAAAACAAAAAACTTGACGATCTGTTACAAGAATTTCAAGTAAAGCGGATTCATCTTGCTGTTGTGGTTGATGAATACGGCGGTACTTCGGGTGTTATTTCTTTAGAAGATGTTATTGAACAAATTGTAGGGGATATCACAGATGAATTTGACGAAACAGATATCAGTTATTCAAAACTTAACGACACTACTTTTGTTTTTGACGGCAAAACCTCTTTGCAAGATTTTTATGCAGTAACCAAGCTTTCCAATAACGATGATTTTGAGCATAACAAAGGGGAGTCTGAGACCGTTGCTGGGTTTTTATTAGAACAATTGGGATCCTTTCCTAAGGTCAATACCGTATTTCGTTTCAAAAATATTGTTTTTACCATTGAGGCTGTTGATCGCAAACGTATCAAGCAAATAAAAGTACAGCTCGCATGATGCGACTTTTCTTCTTTGCGTTTTTGTTTTTGGGATGTCAGCATCAGGCACCTAAGCCCAATGCTTCCTTGGCCTTGGACTACCCAGAAGCACAATACCATGATTTTGATCCCGATGCTTGCGCATACCGCTTTATGTACAATGACGTGTCGACGCCAGTGCAACTGTCTTCCTGCGGAACCACGCTAGACTACCCTTTGCTAAAGGCAAAAGTTTATGTCACCTATTTTGATTTACGCAAGAGTTCTTTGGACACCCTTTTTATGGACTTTGAAAACCGGCTTACGATTTTTGGTAAGGGAACGCAGCGCATCAATGAAAGCACTTACGAGGACAAGGAAAAAGAAGTTTTGGGTAGCTGCGTTACCTTGATTGGGGATTCACCTTCGAACCTCCATTTTTTCGCTACAGATACCAAAAGACATTTTATTTCCGGCTCATTGCTTTTTTCTGCTGCACCCAACTACGATTCCCTAGCACCAGCCATTGGATACATTAGGAATGATGTGCAAAAAATGTTAGAAACCTTACGATGGCAATAGCTACGCTTTTTCTTTTTCTTTAGCGCAACAAGGTTTTTCACAAGTAGCTTTACATGCCTTTTTGTCTTCTCCATCTTTCTTACAACAGGCTTTGTCACAAGACTTGTCGCAGGTTTTCTTTTTAGCGCAGCATGCTTTTTCACAATCGGGGTCACATTTTTTGCCTTGGTGATCAAACGTAAAAGAAGGCATGGAGGTTGCCTCACCTACCTTGTAATCATCTCCAAGAGATTCTATAGTAGCCTTAACGTTATCAAATGAGGTAGTGGCTGGGTCAAAAGATATATAGGCTGTTTTGGCTTCAAAGTCAACCTTGGACATTGCAACTCCTTCCATGGCTGCGACTTTCTTTTCAATACGCGCAGCACATCCAACTTCACATGTCATCCCATCAACTTGGAAAGATATGTTTGAAAGATTTTCGCTAGCCATTTCCATCTTTGTCTCATCGGAGTAGCTAACTGTTTTTTTTGTTGGGTTTTTTGAAGTACAACTCGCAAGTAGCAGCATTAAAATATAAAAAATAGGGCGTCTCATAATATTAAGTTTTAATCAAATGTAGTAAAAAAAGCCATTTTTTCATCCTTTTTCCCCAGCTTTGCATGCCTATGATAAAAATCCCTGAAAACAAATGGTTGTACCTTTTTTTACTTTCATTGATTTGGGGAAGTTCATACATCCTAATTAAACGTGGACTCGTTGGACTTTCGCCCATTGAATTGGGAAGTGCACGCATTGTTATCAGTACTGTTTTCTTGCTTGTTTTAGGCTTTAACTCATTGTCAGGGTTAAGCCGATATCATTGGAAATGGTTGATTATAACAGGATTTTTAGGTACTTTTTTTCCTTCTTTCTTTTTTGCTTTTGCTCAGTTGCACATCGACTCGTCTGTTGCGGCTATTTTGAATTCGTTAACACCAATATTTACTGTACTGGTGGGAATTACGCTTTTTGCCACTCGTATGCTTGCGCGTCAGTATTTTGGAGTTGTACTCGGATTTGTAGGTTCTTTAGGTTTAGTTTGGGGAGGAGCACAAATCAACCCCAATCAACCCATTGGCTATGTATTGCTTATCATAAGCGCATCAATGTGCTATGCAATCAATATTCATTTTCTCAAACATAAGTTGTCAGCCGTATCTCCAATGGCCATGACCTTAGGAAATTTTATTGCTATTCTCCCTCCAGCATTGATCATGCTGTTCTTTTCAGATTTCTTTTCATTTCAAAAGCTGCAAAATCCAGAAGTAATTACGAGCTTGGGCTATGTGGCTACACTTGCATTTTTTGGTACGGCAATAGCCAAAGTGATGTTCAACCGATTTGTAAAAATAGCATCTACTGTTTTTGTGTCGTCGGTAACATACACCCTTCCTATAGTTGCCCTTTTTTGGGGCACCTTGGATGGAGAGAAAATAAGCAGTTACCAGTTGTTATCCACTGTGGTAATACTTGTAGGCGTTTCTTTAGCACACAAGAAAAACAAGTAACTTACTATCTAGTTTGGATTGATAACAGCTTCTTCTAGAGTTAGAGAAATTTCCTGTCCTCCTAAATTAAAGCTTTTCTCACTGGGCAATACTAAGCCTGAAATTTCTTTATAATTAGGATAATCTGTGTTGTTTGTTTGCATCTGTCCATTGAAGTTTACCATTGTAGATTCTTTGATCTTCAAGCCTGTTTCTTTGCTGTAGTAGTTGGTATAACTAACCCCAACTCCAGGCACTTTAACCACATAAACTTCAGTGTCATTCACGTTTTCTATTCCCTCTAAAACAGCCTCACCGCTTGCAAGCAAGCCGATTTCTGGCACAACTCCTAAAGATTTTTTAAGATCGTCATAAAGCAGTTTGGGTAAATCCATTTTATTTGGTCCCTGCTTCATAAAGGCACCTTGATCTCCTACAACACTCGTCATCATGGCGTTTCCACCAACTGAAATGACTTGTTTTTGGTTGTTTGCGGAATAGGTTTCTTCAACCTTAATGTCCATTTGCATAAAAGTTCCTTTGTATATCAGCTTAATCTCTTTCAGGTCACTCAACGTATTGACACCTGTCTTGTCGATATGATTAGCTAAAATACTTGCTGCGGTAACACCATCTGCAACAGCAATTTTTCTTGGGCGTTCAATAGACATGCCATATTTGTCGTAATAGTTAACGGGAAGTCGCTTTCCGTTAAAATCTACCTTCTCAAGATTGTCAAGAACATCAACACCCTTACCTGTTACAACTACTCTTGCTTGGTCTACATTAAAGTATTGTTGTGCTACGTTTCTAACATCCTCAGCAGTAACGGCATTAATTTTATCTAAATAGGTTTTATAAAAGTCTTGGTCAAGGTCTTCAGTTGCAATATCTAGCGCAAATTGTGCAATAGTCGAAGGTCTTTCTAAAGAACGAACAAAACTTCCCACATACTTAGCTTTTGCCTTTTTCAATTCACTATCGGTAACCAGGTCAGTGCGTATGCGCTTCACTTCATTCAATAGTTCAACGACTGCGCTATCTGTGACCTCGTTTCTTACGCTTGCAGATGCGCGAAAACGTGCTGCGGTGCGCTTGTTGTTTCCAATGCTTGAGTATGCACCATAGGTATATCCTTTGTCTTCGCGTAGATTTAGAAATAAACGCGCTTCACCTCCACCACCAAGTATGGAGTTTGCCATCAATACCGCAAAATATGCTGGATCTTTTTTGGCTAGGTTTACAGTACTTTGAACCACAACTTCTGATTGAACAGCATTAGGCATATTCACAAAATCTATTTGTGTGCTGTAAGCATTATTTACTTCAGGGATCGGACTTGAAGCAACAGGATTAGGCTTCCATTTTCCAAAATACTTTTTAACAAGTGGACGAACGGTTTCCATATTAATATCACCAACAATAACCAAATAAGCGTTATTGGGTCTAAACCTGAAGTCGTAAAACCGCTGAACATCTGCTAACTTGATATTATTGATGGTACCAGGTGTTGTGTATTCTCCGTAAGGGTGATTTCCTCCGTATGCCAATAGTCTTTCAACACGTCTAGCTGCAGTGGTAACATCCTTTTCAGATGACTTTAATGCATCAATGATTAAGTCACGCTCTTTTGTAAATTCTTCCTCTGTAAAGCTAGGATTTATGGCTGCGTCGGCCATCATCTGTAAAGTTCTTTCAAAATAACGTGTCAAGGATTGGGCAAATGCACCAGACGAGCTGATGTTGATGTTGGCCCCCATGAAATCTACTTCATCATAGAAATCATCCTTAGCTATTTTTTTAGAACCTTTTCCTAGCAAGCTTCCAGTTAGGTCGCTTAAACCTGCTTTAATTCCCTCTAAGATGGGTGGATTGTCCAAAGTTAAGCTTGCGCTTACTTGCGGGAGTTTTCTGTTTTCAACCAACATCACGGTTAAGCCATTTTTTAGGGTGTATTGTTGTGGCTCTTTAACTTGAATGGTAGGGGCTGGACCAGGAACGGGCTGTTTGCTTCGGTCAATTTGACCAACTGCAGAGAACGCCAGTAATAATGTAAATAATACGAGTAATTTTTTCATGACAATGGGTTTAGTTAGCGGCTTCTTCTTCTGGTAAGTATTCAAGTACCAAGCGTTGATTTGTATTCAAATATTTGTTGGCTACTTCTCTGATTTCTTCACGAGTAATGGAGCGGTATATGTCAATTTCGCTATTGATTAAATTAGTGTCTCCAAATAACATATAGTATCGGGCAAGTGAATTGGCAATTCCCTCAACGGAAGCATTTGAGCTTACAAATCCATTTTCAAATTTGTTGAGTAGTTTTTGGTAATCACGCTCTGAAATAAGCTTCTCTTTTAGTATGGCGATTTCATCGTCCATTTCTGTTATCAGGTCCGTCAGCTTAAAGTCTCCTTGCGGTAAGCCGAAAATCACATACATACCATAATCTTCTTGGGCAATGTTTATTGCTCCCGACTGGAGCGCCATTTTCTTTTCATCGACCAAACGTTTGTAGAGTTTGGAACTTGGGCCGTCGCTCAAATATGTAGAAATCATGTCTAAAACACGTGATTCTCTACTTTTAAAAGAGGGCGTGCGATAGGCCGTAATAATGGCAGGAATTTGAATGTTGCTATCAAAAGCCTCCGCTTTTAGGGCTTCTTGAATTGGATCTTCCTTTATCGAAACTCTTTCAATGTCTTTTCCTCTAGGAATGGTTCCAAAATAGTTTTGAACCATTTCTTTGGTTTTATCCATGTCAATATCTCCAGCTACAACCAAAACGGCATTGTTGGGCACGTAGAATTTTTTATTGAATGCTAAAAATTCGTCAAGTGTAGCGGAATCTAGGTGTTCCATCTCGCCAATGGTGGTCCAGCGATAGGGATGTTTGGAAAACAGGTGCTTCTTTACGTTTTCTAAAAACTTGCCGTAAGGCTGATTGTCAACACGTAATCGCTTTTCTTCTTTTACCACTTCGTTTTGAGTATCAACACCATCTTGCTCGATAATGGGGTGTAGCATACGCTCAGATTCCATCCAGAGGCCAAGCTCTAGGTTGTTTGAAGGAAAGACTTCGTAATAATAGGTACGATCGTCTGTGGTATTGGCGTTATTTGACCCCCCATTTTCGGTTACTATAGAGAACCATGCGCCGTTTTCAATATTTTTTGTGCCTTCAAAAAGCAGGTGCTCAAAAAAATGCGCAAACCCTGTGCGGTCAGGTTGTTCGTCTTTGGCGCCAACATGGTACATAACAGAAGTAGTTACAACAGGGGCAGTGTTGTCTTGGTGCAGTATCACATGTAGGCCATTTGATAAATCGTATTCTTCAAAAGAAACGGATTGGGCGCTTGCAAAGCCCATAACAAATAGTACAATTAAGGATAATAGATGTTTCATGATTGAAAAGATGTTAGCCTATAAAGGTAGTTAATTTGAAAGAATTATTTTATAATCAGCTAAAAGTAATGATACCGCATAAAAATATTGCCTGATACAATACAAGATTGTATATTTGCCCCCGCTTTAATAAGAAGCGTATAAAACAAAAGATATGTTTGCAATCGTAGATATAGCAGGGCAGCAATTTAAAGTTGCAAAAGACCAGAAGGTATTTGTACACCGTTTGGACGCCAATACAGGAGATAAGGTTTCTTTTGACCAAGTCTTTATGTTGGCTGACGGAGACAAGGTTACCGTAGGCGCCCCGGCTGTTGCCAATGCTTCAGTAGAAGCAAAAGTGGTTCGTCACTTTAAGGATGACAAAGTAATAGTATTCAAAAAGAAACGCCGCAAAGGATACCGTGTTAAAAACGGTCACCGCCAATCGTTGACAGAAATTGTTATCGAGTCTGTTGGAGTTGGTAAAGCCAAAAAGGCTGCACCAAAGGCCAAAGCGGAAGCACCAAAAGCCAAAGCAGAAGCACCAAAGGCTGTAAAAAAAGCTGCCCCTAAAGCAGCTGCTGATTTTTCTTCAAAAACAGTAGCTGAGTTAAAGGAGCTAGCCAAAGCAGCAGGCGTTGCGGGAATTTCATCTATGAAAAAAGCCGAATTGATTGCGGCACTTGAAGCAAAAAAATAAAAGATTAAGCCATGGCACACAAAAAGGGAGTAGGTAGTTCCAAGAACGGTAGAGAATCGGAATCGAAACGTTTAGGCGTTAAGATATTTGGTGGACAACATGCCATCGCAGGGAACATTATTGTTCGTCAACGCGGTACGGCACATCACCCAGGAGATAACGTATATTTAGGCAAAGACCACACGCTACACGCTAGAGTGGATGGTGTTGTGCGTTTTACTAAAAAGAAAAACAATCGCTCGTACGTTTCTATTGATCCTGTACAGGAATAAACAGTAAACAACAACAATAAAACAAAACCCCTTTGCCAAAAGCTAAGGGGTTTTTTGTTAGCCACCACATCTAAATCGCTTTGAGCTAAGCGATTTGACAATAAGCGTTCTTGAAGACGACAAATAAAAAAACCGAGACATTAGCCTCGGTTTTAGATACATTACTTAATTGCTGTTTTAGTAGCGGTAGTACTCGGGTTTATAAGGTCCTTGTACAGGAACACTGATATAATCCGCTTGGTCTTTGTCTAGCTCTTCAAGTTCAACGCCTAACTTATCTAGGTGTAAACGCGCTACTTTTTCGTCCAAGTGTTTTGGTAACATATATACCTTGTTTTCGTAACTATCCGCATTTTTCCAAAGCTCTATTTGTGCCAAAGTTTGGTTGGTAAACGAGTTGCTCATTACAAAACTAGGGTGGCCCGTAGCACATCCTAGGTTTACTAACCTTCCCTCAGCTAGAACAATGATATCTTTACCTTCGACAGTATATTTATCCACTTGTGGTTTAATTTCTACTTTGCTTTCGCCGTAGTTTCCGTTCAACCAAGCCATGTCAATTTCGTTATCAAAGTGACCAATGTTACATACAATGGCTTTGTCTTTCATTGCACGGAAATGACGCTCAGCAACAATGTCTTTATTACCTGTAGCGGTAACGATAATATCGGCATTTCCGATGACCGTATCTAATTTTTTTACTTCAAAACCGTCCATAGACGCTTGAAGTGCACAAATCGGATCAATTTCAGTAACGGTAACGATAGCACCAGCACCCTGAAAAGAGGCAACAGTACCCTTGCCTACATCGCCATAACCTGCAACAACCACGCGTTTTCCAGCCAACATGATATCTGTTGCTCTGCGTACGGCATCCACAGCTGATTCTTTACAACCGTATTTGTTGTCAAACTTAGATTTGGTTACCGAATCATTTACGTTAATGGCAGGCAATGGAAGCGTGCCGTTTTGCATACGCTCATACAAGCGGTGAACACCCGTAGTGGTTTCTTCTGAAAGTCCTTTAATAACTGTGGCAAGTTCTGGAAATTCATCAAGAATCATATTGGTTAGATCACCACCATCATCCAAAATTAGGTTTAAGGGTTTGCGATCTTCACCAAAAAATATCGTTTGTTCAATACACCAATTAAATTCTTCTTCACTCATGCCTTTCCACGCATATACGGGAATACCAGCCGCAGCAATAGCCGCAGCAGCGTGGTCTTGAGTAGAAAATATATTACAAGAACTCCATGTTACTTTGGCACCTAGTGCCGTAAGCGTTTCAATTAGCACAGCTGTTTGAATGGTCATGTGTAAACATCCTGCGATGCGGGCACCCTTTAGAGGTTGCTCAGCTCCGTATTCTTCACGTAATGCCATAAGACCAGGCATTTCTGCCTCGGCAAGTTCAATTTCTTTTCTTCCCCAGTCTGCCAAAGAAATATCTTTGACTTTGTAAGGCACGTAAGTAGTCGTTTTCGTTTCCATAGTTGTATATTTGATTTCTAGCAATTAGCCAGCAAATTTACAACATATCATGCCCATTTACAAAAAGGACAAGATTTCTCATAATACCCGTTTTTTGGTGTGGCAAATAGACGAAACAGAAAATTGGTTACGCCAAGATATTGTACTTACTGACATGTGTATCAACAGGTTAGAGGCTATGAAATCCAGCGTACACCGAAAAGGGTTTTTAAGCATTAGGCACTTATTAAAGGCACTAGGGTACACCCCCGCCGCATTGCATTATGATGTTTTTGGAAAGCCGCATTTAGCTGATGGGAAGTTTATATCCATTACCCATTCTCACAATTTTGCTGCAATAGCTGTGGGTGACAATCCTCTTGGTGTTGATATTGAAAAAGAGCGACCCAAAGTACAGCGTATAGCACCTAAGTTCTTGCATAGTTCTGAGCGTATGTTAAACGAATCAGACCGTTTTAGGACCACACAATGGTGCATAAAAGAAGCCGCCTACAAGGCATTTGGCAAAAAAGGGCTGAGCTTTCTGCATCATATTAGAACTACCAAAATGGATTGTGAACATCCTGTTGCAGCAGTACAGACAGAAGAAGGAGTAATAGAATTAAAAAACTGGATTTATCATTGGCACCAATTTTCTTGTGCAGTAGCCCTTAAAACAAGCTGATATGCAAGAGTTTATAGATATTCTTTTTGCCCAGTATACCACGTATGCGTCCCTAGATGTTACGTTAGAAATTATTGCAGTAATATTTGGGTTTCTAAGTGTTTGGTTTGCCAAACAGAATAACATTTGGGTATTTCCAACAGGCCTTATTTCCACAGGAATATTTGTGTATTTGTTATACAACTGGGCACTACTAGGAGATATGCTGATTAATGCCTATTATTTTGTCATGAGTATTTATGGTTGGTACATATGGACCCGAAAAACAGATGACGATTTTACCCCTATATCACGCACCACAGCACTAGAAAAAAAGACCTCAGCCCTGATTTTTTTAACCACTCTGTTATTTGTTTATGCAGTATATCAGTCGGCTGATAAGTGGACCTCTTGGACGGCCGTTGTAGATACATGCACCACAGCTATATTTTTTGTAGGGATGTGGTTAATGGCGCGCAGAAAAATTGAAAATTGGCTTTTTTGGATTGTTGGTGATGTCATATCAGTCCCCTTATACCTTTATAAAGGACTTGCTCTTACCTCCATTCAATACCTTATATTTACAGTCATTGCCATTTATGGATATTTAGCATGGAAGAAAACCTTAAGCAACACTCAAGCAGCTGTATAAGAGTTGTTTTTTTTGGACCTGAGTCTACTGGAAAAACTACGCTGGCTAAGAGACTTGCTGAAATATATCAAACGAGATGGGTGCCCGAATTTGCTCGTGAATATCTTGAAGAAAAACTAGAGCGGACTGGAGAAATATGTGCACCAGAAGACATTTGGCCCATAGCTGTAGGGCAAATGAAATTAGAAAATGAAGCAGTCCAACAAGCAAATACATTTTTGTTTTGTGACACAAACGTACTTTCTACAGAAGTATATGCAAAAGCCTATTTTGATGGATGGTGTGACACACGTCTTTTGGAAGCAAACAAAGCAAATCACTACGACATATACTTTTTAACCGATATTAACGTTCCTTTTGAAGAAGACTTGTTGCGTGACCGTCCCCATCAACGCCAAGAGATGTTAGCCGCGTTTAAAAATGCGCTAAACGAATACAAAATTACCTACGTCATTTTAAAAGGGTCTCATGAGGCACGCATTTTGCAAGTCACGGACTATTTAAAACAATATGTATGAAACATCGTTTTACGAAACAAGATTTAGCGCTCTTTGAAGATATTGGCATCTCACCAAATGATGTAGCAGTACAACTTACCCAACTTGAAAAAGAAGCCAATGCTACCAACCTAGTTAGGCCAGCCACTGATGGAGACGGTATTCGAGTGTTAACCCAACAACAAATGCTTAACTACGCAAAGCTATTTGATCAAGAAAAGGCTTCGTTTTCAATGGTTCGCTTTATACCAGCGTCTGGATTAGCAACTCGCATGTTTAAATTCCTTCATTATTTCATAAAACGTTATGACGTTGAAAAGGAAACCTTACGTAGCTATCTCAACAGAAAAAAAACATACAAACTTGCCATCTTTTTGGGGGGACTTGAAAAACTTCCTTTTTATCAAAGCTTAAAAGCGCAAATAAAAGAACTTCAGAATGGTGCTTTTCAACAAGACTACAGGCATTTGTTCATTCAAAAAACGGTAACACTTTTAAGTAAATTACCCAAAGCACTTATTCCCTTTCATAATTACAGTGGAAATACGAGAACTGCAGCCTCAGAACAATTGTTTTTTTCAAAAGAATTCATGATTTCGGAAAAGGCTATGAATATTCATTTTACGATACCACCAAAATCAACCAAAGCATTTGAGGAGTCACTTTCAGAAAGTATTGAAGAAATAAGCAAATCCGAAGCGATTCAAACGCATGTGTCCTATTCCAATCAAAAAAGAAGTACAGACTCCATTGCTGTTAATATGGACAACAGTCTATATCGCAATCAACATGGAAACCTCTTTTTTAGGGCAGCAGGCCATGGGGCGCTAATTGACAACCTGAACGACTTAGACGAAGCTGTTGTTTTTTTAAGCAATATTGACAATGTGGCTGTTGCATCTTTTCACAAAAAAGCAGGTTTTTATAAAAAGACACTGGCAGGTGTGCTGCTATCTACACTTAAGCAAATCTACAAGTTCAGTGAGGCACTGGAGCGTCGTGATTTTACATATTTGAATACGATTAAAATATTCGTTCAAGACCATCTTAATGTAAACGTTCCAAAAAATGTTTCTGATGATGCATTGCAGGAATTCTTACAACATAAACTCAACCGACCATTGCGTGTGTGCGGTATGGTTAAAAATGAAGGTGAACCTGGCGGAGGTCCTTTTTGGGTTGAAAAATCAGGTCAGACTAGCCTTCAAATTGTCGAGAGCGCACAAGTCAATATGTCAAACCCTGATCAAAAAGATGTTTTTAAGTCAGGGACGCACTTTAATCCAGTAGATATTGTGTGTGCTACCTATGACCATAACGGTAACAAATACGATTTGAAAAATTTTGTGGATAATGACAGTTACTTTGTGGTTGAAAAATCCTTGGGTGAGGCAGCTATTAAAGCCATAGAACGTCCTGGATTGTGGAACGGCGGTATGGCTGATTGGAACACTATTTTTGTGGAGGTACCTGTCCGTACGTTTAACCCTGTAAAAACGGTAAATGATTTGTTGCGACCCATGCATCAATCGATTTAATTGCCCTATATTTGTACCATCTCTAGGGGTGCCTAACGGCTGAGATTATACCCATTGAACCTGGGCAGGTAATGCTGCCAAGGAATATGTTTCACTTTAAAACCATCGTAAATAATACCCCTTTATTTGCTTCACGCAAATGAAATACATTATTACACTTATGTTTGGTTGCAGCCTGCTGGCGCAACAAACAAACACCACACAAGACACACTCACTGTAAGTACTGTAACCCTATCAACGGTTACAGTTAGCGCCCTTCGAGCTAATGAAGATACGCCTATGGCGTTTACTAATATCTCTGAAAAGGAGCTGAACAAACAAAACTTAGGGAAAGACCTTCCCGTTTTGATGCGCTTTTTACCCAGTGTAGTAACCACTAGCGACGCAGGTGCTGGAGTCGGATATACTGGTATTAGAGTTCGGGGTAGCGACGCTACCAGAGTTAACGTTACCATTAACGGCATTGCTTATAACGATGCCGAATCGCACGGAACCTTTTGGGTAAATCTTTCTGATTTCGCTTCTTCTGTTTCCGATTTGCAACTCCAACGTGGCGTAGGTACATCCACCAATGGTGCTGCTGCTTTTGGCGCCAGTATCAATATCAACACCACCGAGCCATCAGAGAATGCGTATGCTTTGTTGTCTTCTAGCGCTGGCAGCTTTAATACCTTCAAGAACACAATTAAATTCTCAACGGGATTATCTGAAAGTGGCTTTGAGTTAAGCGGACGCCTATCGGGTATAACTTCCGATGGCTATATTGATCGCGCATCATCTAACCTTAAAGGCTATTTCTTACAAGGAACTTATAACAGTGTCAATACTAAAATAAAAGCCTTGACCTTTGGCGGTCATGAGCGCACTTACCAAGCTTGGTATGGGATTGATCAGGATGTTCTGAAAGAGAACAGAACGTATAACCCAGCTGGAGAACAGTATAACGAATCAGGCGTATTAGAAGGCTATTACAATGATCAAGTTGATAATTACAATCAAGATCACACCCAATTGCATATCGAACAGCGTCTAAGCAGCTCCAGTAGGTTGTCACTCGGGCTGAACTATACCCATGGCTATGGTTATTACCAAGAGTTTTACGATTTGTGGCATGATCAAAACGTAAGTTTTGGAGGAGATACAGCTTACGCCTATTTAAAATTACAGCCACGTATAATCAATGGACAAAGCATTACAGCCACTGAAAATGCAGTGCGCAAATGGTTAGACAACGATTTTTATGCAGCCAATGTGCTGTATCATTACAAAAAGGGCAAGCACAACATAAGCGCAGGTGCTTACTATAGTTCTTATGTAGGATTACACTTTGGCGCACTTATGTGGGCCAATAATGCTGATGTGAACCCAGGTCATCGCTTTTATGAAAATACAGGAAAGAAAAAAGACGGCAATATTTTTTACAAATGGGATGTATCCCTTGATGAAAAATGGCATTTATATGCCGATGCACAACTTCGTTGGATAGACTACAAGGTTAGTGGTGAAGTCGCAGGACCGGAACGTTTTGTCGTAAACGACATTCATACGTTTTTTAACCCTAAAGCAGGTTTGTTGTACAAGCCCAATACCAACAACCAATTTTACATCTCTTTTGCCAAGGCGCATAAAGAACCAAACCGCACTGATTTTGAAAATGGAAGCCCTGTTCCTGAAGTATTAGACGATTTAGAATTGGGTTGGCGCTGGAAAACAGACGATGCCTTTTTAAACACAAATATTTATTTTATGAGTTACAAGAACCAGTTGGTCCTAACGGGAGCCATTGACCAAGTGGGCGCACCTATACGTGCCAACTCTGGAGACAGCTACCGACGCGGCATTGAGCTAGAGGGCGGATGGCATATTACCTCCAATTTAAATTTGCAAGCCAATGTGACATGGAGTAAAAACAGAAATAAGGACAAGTACTTTAAACGGGATGGCGTTTTACAGTCATTGGGGGATACGCATTTGGCATTTTCTCCTTCGATGGTTGCTTCACAGCAATTGACATACACAGCAAACAATTGGTCTGTTTCGTTTGTGAGTAAGTATGTGGGAGAACAGTACATGGGAAATATAGACGCAGAACGCTCTAAGTTGGAAAGTTATTTGATAAATGACATTCAAGTACAGGCCCTGCTGCTGCATAATGAAGGAGGACCTAGCCTAAATCTAAATGTGCATTTGCATAATATTTTTGATGAATTGATAAGCTCAAACGGGAATTTCTATACCTATGACGATGATAATTCTGTACCAAATGTTGTGACTACTATTGAAGGGGTAGGGTATTATCCACAGGCAGGCCGCCATTTTATGGCTGGACTTACATTACAGTTCTAATTGTAGATGCGCACAGCAGTACCACTCTGCTGCACTTTATAAAATAGTAAGCTATAGGTAGCCCCTTCTGTAAGGGGTTGGCCTGTAGCCAAACTATACTGATAGTCTTCGCAGGCGCAAGAAGCAGTTGGACTAACTAAACCATCAGTTTGTAAGGTAGAACAGCTTTTAAGTTCGTGATTGGGGCAGCTGGCTTCCCAAGCCATAATGGTATTCCCGTTTAAGTTATAGAGCAGTAGTCCTCTAATACCGCCATTAGGCCAATACATGCTACCTCCCGCATAACTTAGATTGTTAAAAGCTGGCAATGCCAAATTGATATTTTGATCAAAACGTGTTTCGTACAAATACGGATTGCGTTCTATAGCTGTTTTTGAGCAGCTAGAAAACACCAAAAAAACAAGAAGTACTAGGTATTTCATTCGAAGATTATTCAAAATTGAGGAAAATTGTATATTTGTCCAAATCCCTTACTAATAAAGGGATTTTTTAACTATACCCCAAAATGAGTACAGTTTCATATTATACTGCCGAAGGGCTAAAAAAATTGCGAGAGGAGTTAAATCACCTCAAGGACGTAGAGCGTCCTCGCGCTTCACAAGCAATTGGTGAGGCTCGAGACAAGGGTGACTTGAGTGAAAACGCCGAATATGATGCTGCAAAGGAGGCACAGGGCATGTTGGAGATGAAAATTGCCAAGATGGAAGAAACGCTTGCTAACGCTCGTGTTATTGACGAGTCCCAGTTGGATGTATCTAAAGTATTGGTACTTTCAAAAGTGCGCATAAAGAATCTTGCCAACAACATGGAGATGAACTATACCCTTGTTGCTGAAAGCGAAGCCGATCTTAAATCTGGCAAAATATCTGTAAGCTCTCCAATTGGTAGAGGTCTGTTGGGCAAGGAAGTGGGCGATATCGCAGAGGTCTTAGTGCCTAACGGTAAAATCCAATTTGAGATTTTATCTATAGCCCGCTAATGCCGTCTTTATTCAGTCGTATAATTGCTCGTGAACTTCCTGCCTACATAGTAGCTGAGGATGAACAACACATTGCCTTTTTAGACATTAACCCAAATGCCTTGGGACACACGCTTTGTGTGCCAAAAAAAGAGGTTGATAAGCTTTTCGATTTAAGCGCTACTGCGTACCAAGACCTGATGATGTTTAGCCGTAGTGTGGCTGCTGCACTCAAGCAAGTGGTTTCATGTAAACGCATAGGACTGACAGTAATTGGCCTAGAAGTCCCCCATGTTCACGTGCATTTGATTCCATTAAATGCTATGGAAGACGCCACATTTAAAAAGAAGGTTACACCTTCAAAAGAAGAGATGCAGAATTTAACCCAACAAATTAGCGCTGCTTTTAAGCAATAGGCAATTGTATCTCAAAGCAAGTGCCTGATGTTGAACTGCTAATCAGCCTTAATTTCCCATCGTGATATTGTGTTATAATACGTGTTGCTAGAGCAAGACCAAGACCCCACCCGCGTTTTTTTGTTGTTACGCCAGCTTCAAATACTTTACCCTGCAACTTCTTAGGAATGCCACCACCACTATCTAGAATGGATATAAGTGCTGTCTTGTCCCAAGATAATTCAATTGTTATTTCTCCCTTTCCACGTATGGCATCTATGCTGTTTTTAATAAGGTTTTCCAAGACCCAACTCATAAGATCAGCATTGATGCTCACTTCTTTTTCTTCGCCAACCAAAACCACCTCTAATAAGATATCTTTGGGCATTCGTATCTGCATATACTGTGTGATGTCATGAACAACAGTACTTATTTTTGTTTTATTTCTGTTTGGAAGTGATCCAATTTTGGAAAAGCGTGCACTGATGGTTTCCAAGCGTGTTACGTCGCTTTTTATTTGGTTTAATATTTTTGGGTCTACATCTTCCTCTAAAATAGCTAGCCATCCCAACAAAGAAGATATGGGCGTTCCCAATTGGTGTGCAGTCTCTTTGGCCATACCAGTCCATAGCTTGTTTTCAACAGCTTGCCGATTGGTTTTATAGTAGGCATAAACCAAGCCTCCTATAAATGCAACAATCAATAAAAAAGCAAAGGGATAATATCTCAATTGATAGATAAGGTTGGAACTCCCGTAATACATTCTTTGATACAAGCTGTCTTTGTATGTAATCTCTATAGGCGTATGCACCGCGCTAAATTCTTCCTTAAGTTTTTGCACATAACCCAATGAGTCTTGGGTGAGTTTTCGTTGGTTGATATTGTTTGAAAACAACAACCTGTTTTGGTTGTCAACAACAATCATTGGTATGCTGTTTTCTGAAGTTAGTATCTGAAAAGTGAGGGGGTCAATAGGATCGTTAAGATCTTTGTTGGAAGCCAGTTTTTGTTGTGCTAAACCCCAGAGCTCCATCTGTTGTTTTTCATCCTGCTCAATACGCTGTATTAACTTATTGGTATTCCAAAGTGTTATACCCGCAAAGCCAAGAGCCATTAAAAATCCTACTAATCGGATAAGTCTTGGATAAGCCGTTAATATATTAGCACTCATGTGCACGAATATAGTGTAATTTCAACGTTTAGATTAGCATCAAATTGAGTAGATTTGTAACAACAACATTAACCGAAGCATGGAAATTACTGGAAAAATCAAACAAATTGACGAGACAAAAGAATATGGATCTAATGGATTTCAAAAACGCGAACTGGTTATAACAACCGAAGAGCAATATCCACAGCATATTTTGATTGAATTTGTGCAAGATAAGTGTAGCATACTCAATGCATACAATGTAGGTCAGCGCATAAAAGTAGGTATTAATATTCGTGGTCGTGAGTGGCAAAGTCCACAAGGCGAAGTCAAATATTTTAATTCTATTCAAGGGTGGCGTATAGATGCTATTGATGAGGCTCCGGCACCACCACCAGCTGCACCACCATTTGAAACCATGTCTGAAACAGATAACGAGACGCCAGACGATCTGCCTTTCTAACTAGAACATGTACCATCTTTCTGAAGCGTTGCGTTTTCCTTCACCTCATTTGGCAACGGAAGAGGGGATAGTTGCTGTTGGTGGCGACTTACGCCCAGAACGTGTGTTATTGGCCTATCAAAAAGGTATTTTCCCTTGGTTTGAAAAGGATGACTTTTTAATTTGGTGGAGTCCTGACCCAAGAATGGTGCTCTTTCCTGACCAATTGAGAATTTCGAAAAGCATGCGTACGTTTATGCGTAAAAACACCTATGAAATTACTTTTGATAAGGCTTTTAATGAGGTCGTAAAGGCTTGTGCCCGTGTTAAGCGCTTTGGACAAACAGGTACGTGGATTACACCAGGACTTATGGAAGTTTATGAAACATTACACGAGCAAGGTCACGCACATTCTGTTGAGGTTTGGGACGGTCCAGAGCTTGTTGGCGGGCTCTATGGCATTGACATTGGACAGGTGTTTTGTGGCGAAAGTATGTTTTCCAAATCCAGTAATTCTAGCAAGCTGGCCTTGATTTATCTCGTACGAGAGCTGAAAAAAAACAACTATAAGCTTATTGATTGTCAGGTGCCTACGGCACATTTGGCTAGTATGGGTGCATTTCCTATTTCTCGAAAAGAATTCCTCAGTTACTTAGATTAGACACCTCTTTGTGTCTGAAGCAATCTACTACGTGATCGTTAACCATACCAACAGCTTGCATATGGGCGTACATGGTAATCTTTCCTATATATTCAAATCCCCGCTTTTTTAAATCATGGCTCATTTGTGTAGCAAGCAAGGTGGTCTGGGGCAGTTCTTTTGTTTGGGTGTAGGCGTTTTGAATCGGCACACCGTTTGTGTAGCTCCACATGAAATCACTAAAACAACCTACATCCTTTTGAATTTGAATAAAGGATTGTGCATTTGAAATGGCTGCATTGATCTTTCCTCTGTTACGGATGATGCCCTTATTTTGCATTAGCTCATCTACGTTGTAGGCTGTCATTTGGGCAATGCGCCTCACGTCAAAGTCATAAAAAGCTTTGCGAAAGTTATCTCGCTTCTTTAATACCGACCACCAAGATAAGCCCGCTTGAAAGGTTTCAAGTAGCAGGGCTTCAAACAATGTCACATCATCATATATCGGAACATCCCATTCCGTGTCATGATAGGCAATGTAAGTTGGGTTTGCCAAACACCAGTCACAGCGATACGCTTCAATGGTCAGGATTTTGCATCTAAGCTATGTAAAAATGCATCAAGTGTCAAGGCATCTGATAGTTGATAGCTGCCTATGGCAGTTCTTTTTAGTGAGGTAAGATGTGCTCCACAGCCAAGTTTTTGTCCAAAATCGTGAGCTAGTGAGCGAATATAAGTTCCCTTACTACAGCTTACATAAAAGCTGAGATCCGGCAGATTGATTTCGGTTAATTTAAAATCGACTATCTGAACTTCTCTAGTGGGGATTTCAGTTGTTTTACCTGCTCTGGCCAGCGTATATAATCGTTTTCCGTCTTTTTTAATGGCGGAGTGTAAAGGTGGTTTTTGTTTAATATTTCCCAAAAAACCAGCACGTACCTCTTCCAGTATTTCAGCAGTGACATGGTCTGTTGGTTTAGGTTCACTAACGCTAGTTTCCAAATCATACGATGGAGTTGTAGCGCCCAAACGAAAGCTGCCTGTATAGGTTTTGTGCATCCCCATGAATTGCTCAATTTGTTTGGTCATACGACCTGTGCATATCAGCATTAGTCCTGTAGCTAACGGATCTAGGGTTCCAGCGTGTCCAACCTTGATTTTTTTAATGTCAAATTCTTTGCGAATGGCCCATCGAATTTTGTTTACCACTTGAAATGAAGTCCACCCAAGGGGCTTGTCAATGAGCAAAAGCTGGCCTTCTAAAAATCCTTCTTTTGTGCGTATTATATCCATGCAACTAGAGATGCGGTTAAGCCAACTACGAGACAGTATACAGCAAAATAACGCAGCTTACTGCGCTTAACAAGTGCAATCATCCACGTACAAGCCAAAATACCTGAAGCTAAAGCAGTAAAAAACCCGGCACTCATGGGCAGAAGTTCAAAAGTAATGGTTGCAGTTGCACCTTGATCCAAAATCGATTTGGCCATACTGCCTAAAATAAGTGGGATTACCATTAAAAACGAAAAGCGTGCTGCTTCAGGTCTGCTGATTCCTAGCAGTAATGCCAGGGCAATTGTGGCGCCACTTCTTGAGATTCCAGGTAGAATGGCAATTGCTTGCGCAACTCCAATAAGTAATGCGACTTTATAGCTGATGGGTTGCTTTTTATTGGAGGCCTTATCCGTAAAAAACAGCAAAGCCGCTGTCAAACACAGCATGACACCCACCAAAGCCAAGTTCGTACCAAAAAGGGCTGTAATTTGATCTTCAAAGAACAAACCTATCACCACTGCGGGAATCATAGACACCACTATGTAACCAACAAAGGCGCGGGTTTCGGGTTGCTCTTTTTTAAATATGCCCCGAAGTATAGCTGCAATATCTTTTCTAAAAACAATCATGGTTGCAATTGCCGTGGCTGCGTGCACTAGGATAGTAAATAGAAGGTTTTCAGCGGGCAGTTGATCGTTACCGAGTATGGCTGTAAACAGCGCCAAATGACCGCTTGATGAAACAGGCAAAAATTCGGTTAGTCCTTGAACAATCCCCAACAAAATGGCTTCCCAAAACCCCATTATTTCTTTTTAGTGGCTAAAATAGCCACTACCAAAACCGCAAATCCTGCCAGTACCAGTGTGGGTGCTACACGAATGCGCAATGGGCTATAGATTTCAGGATTAAACACATTGGGGTCATCACTTCCTCCGCCCGTCATCAATACAAAGCCTACTATGATTAATACAATGCCTAAGCCCATAATGCGGTAGGCACGTTTTCCAAATAAAAACTCTTTTTCGTTTTTCATATCAATACACGATGTCATAGGTTAATTTGAGGTGTCTTTGGGTTGCAAAAAAAGCACTGATGGCACTTATCAGTACTGAACAAAGTAAAATACCCCCAGACAATAATGCAATATTTTCTATGGATCCCCACCAATCAACTTGAGGGATCAGGTTCACTAAAAAGCTTAAAAGGCCTGCAAAGCCCGCCAAGGCAAGTACTGCACTGTTGACACCCAAAAGCATATAGCGCCATAAAAATGGTCGTCGAATAAATCTTTTCCTTGCACCTACCAACAACATGGTTTGAATGACCAATCGCTTGCTGTAAATTGATAATTTAATGGAGTGGTTGATGAGCAATAAGGCAATGGCGACAAAGACAGCACTACAAATCAACAGCCAAAAACCAAAGCGCTCAATGTTCTGGTTGAGCAAAACAATTAGCGGCCTGTCGTAGAGTACTTCAGAAATAAAGGGCTTTTGCTCCATCACGTCACTTAGACTATCTAAAACTTCTGTTGTGACAAATTCGGCCTTAAGTCCAATATCCAAGGCATCTTGTAAGGGGTTATAGCCTAGGAAGTCCATAAAATCTTCACCAATAGTGGCACTGTGCTCAGCGGCGGCAGTTTCTTTTGATACAAAGCGAACCGACTTGGTGAAAGGCGCCAATCGCATGGTGGTTGTCAGTTGTTCACGTTCCATTTCTTTGGTTTCGTCATCCAAAAAAACGGTCATAGCCACCTGCTCTTTAAAATAATTGGCAATGGACTGGCTGTTGAGCAGCACAAAACCCAAAACGCTCAAGACAAAAAGCACCAAAGCAGTACTGCTTACTACAGATAGATAAGAAGTTAAAAGACGGCGTTTGTAAATACGAGTTGCAGACATAGTTGTTCTATGCCATAAAAATAGAAAATATGACGGAACAAATCTTGGTCTAATCAATAAAGCTCGTGTTTAAAATGTTATTTTTGTCGCTTAATTGTGCATATGGGGTATCCTTTTCAAGAGATAGAAGAAAAATGGCAAGCGATTTGGGCGTCAAAAGAAACCTATAAAGTTGTACAACCGTCTGACAAGCCTAAGTATTATGTGCTTGATATGTTTCCTTATCCATCTGGTGCAGGTCTTCACGTTGGACACCCTTTAGGGTATATTGCAAGTGACATAGTGGCTCGCTATAAACGTCATAGCGGTTTTAATGTGCTCCACCCACAAGGCTATGATTCGTTCGGATTACCCGCAGAACAATACGCCATACAAACAGGTCAACATCCAGCCATTACAACGGAAACCAATATCAAGCGCTATCGAGAACAGCTTGATCGCATGGGCTTTTCTTTTGATTGGTCACGAGAGGTGCGTACTTCCGATTCCTCTTATTATCGTTGGACACAATGGATTTTTTCTTTGCTTTTTGATGCTTGGTATGATAAAAGTCAGGATAAAGCTCGTGAAATAGTTACACTTGTTGCACATCTTGAAAAGTATGGAACCAAAAATTTAAATGCTGTTTGTGATGAGAACACACCATCACTAACGGCCGCTGCATGGCAGCAAATGGACAGCGTTGCGCAGGAGCAATTCCTGTTGTATTATCGACTAACGTATTTGGCAGAAACAGAAGTGAATTGGTGCCCTGCTTTGGGTACTGTTCTTGCCAATGACGAGGTCGTTCAAGGGGTTTCTGAACGAGGCGGACACCCTGTGGAGCGCAAGAAAATGAAGCAGTGGAGCATGCGTATTTCTGCATATGCCGACCGATTGCTTGAGGGACTGAACGAAATTGATTGGCCCGAACCACTCAAAGAAATGCAACGAAATTGGATTGGTAAATCCGTGGGTGCAAGTGTTCGTTTTCCAATAGAAAATAGCGATCGCCAAATAGAAGTATTTACCACCAGAGCTGACACTCTTTTTGGGGTTACATTTTTGACTTTGGCTCCAGAACATGAATGGGTAGCTGAAATTACTTCTGATGCACAACGCGACGCCGTTGCTGCTTATGTTACGCAAACAGCCCAACGCAGCGAGCGTGACCGTATGAGCGATGTTTCACGTATAAGTGGCGTATTTACAGGCGCTTATGCCATTCATCCCATTACCAACGAAAAGGTAGCCATTTGGATAGGAGATTATGTTTTGGCCGGTTATGGTACTGGAGCTGTTATGGCAGTGCCTTGTGGAGATCAGCGAGACTTTGATTTTGCTACGCATTTCAAGCTGCCTATAAAGAATATTTTTAAAGATGTTGATGTTTCACAAGCTGCTTTTTCTGACAAAGAAAAAACCGTGATCGCAAACTCAGATTTTCTCGACGGGCTTTCATATGTCGATGCTACTCAAAAAATTATTGAGCACTTAGGTGCAACAGGTATGGGCGAAGGCGCTACTACCTATCGCTTGCGCGACGCAGTTTTCAGTCGACAGCGGTATTGGGGCGAACCTATTCCTGTATATTTTGTTGCGGGTCTTCCAAAGCTTATTCCAGAAAAGTGTCTACCGTTAGAACTCCCAGAAGTTTCAAAATATTTACCCACCTCAGATGGTGCGCCACCGCTAGGCAATGCCACAAACTGGGCGTGGGATACAAAGCAAAACAAGGTGGTTGCTAACGACTTAATTGATAATGAAGATATATTCCCTTTGGAACAGAACACCATGCCAGGTTGGGCGGGTAGCTCTTGGTATTTTAACCGCTATATGGATGCTCAAAATACCGAGGCTTTTGCAAGTCCAGCTGCTTTGCATTATTGGAAAGAAGTAGATCTTTATTTGGGCGGAAGCGAGCATGCTACAGGCCACTTACTCTACTCGAGATTTTGGCAGTATTTTATGTATGACTTGGGGCTAGTTCCCGTAAAAAACTTTGCAAAGAAACTTATCAATCAAGGGATGATATTAGGTGAAAGCGCTTTTGTCTATCGCCTTGCCGATACCCAAACATATCTTTCTAAGGGACTATGTGAGGGACAGAAGGTAGTTCCTGTTCATGTAGATGTTTCTTTGGTGTCACCTCAGAATGAATTGAATATTGAGGAAGTAAAAAAATGGCAACCCCATTTCGCTGATGCTACATTTGAATTGGAAGATGGCAAGTACATTGTTGGGCGTGAGGTAGAGAAAATGTCGAAGTCTAAGTACAATGTTGTCAATCCAGATGCTATTTGCGATCAATATGGAGCCGATACCTTGCGCATGTATGAAATGTTTTTAGGCCCCATAGAACAGGCCAAACCTTGGAATACCGCAGGTATTTCAGGGGTCAGTAGTTTCTTAAACAAGTTTTGGCGATTATTTCACCAATCGGATTCCTTTGGGGTAAGTGAAGAGAAGCCTTCAAAAGCATCGCTAAAAACACTGCACAAAACCATTGAAAAAGTGACACAAGATATTGAGGCTTTTTCTTTGAACACCTCGGTTAGCGCATTTATGATTGCAACCAACGAACTTACTGCTGCAAAGTGTAATCAGCGTGAAATTTTAGAGCCATTGACCATTCTTCTTGCGCCATTTGCGCCACATATTTGTGAGGAGCTATGGGCATTAATGGGGCACTCAACGTCTATTACAACGGCTGTATTTCCTGTAGCAAACCCTAGCTACCTTAAAGACGATACCAAGGAATATCCAATAAGCTTTAATGGAAAAATGCGCTTTACACTCGCTTTAGGTACGGATTTGAGCAAGGAAGAAATTGAAGCTGCTGTGCTGCAAGACGACCGCACCCAAACCTATTTAGATGGGAAAGCACCTAAAAAGGTAATTGTGGTTCCGAATAAGATTGTGAATATTGTTATCTAACATGATACATCCAGAATATATAGGCTTTATTGCAGCTACGCTAACTACATCTGCTTTTTTGCCACAAGCATTTAAAATATGGAAATCTAAAACAGCTGACGGTTTGTCACTCAGCATGTATCTAGTGATGGGTACTGGTACCTTGAGTTGGCTGGTGTATGGTTTATTGATTGAAAGTCCTTCTGTAATTGTTGCCAACTGTATTTCTTTTTCTATCATTTTATTTATTATTACCTTTATAATACGCTCAAAAAAGTAGCATGGTATTGTTTTTGTCATGTAAATATTAAAAAATAGTTATGATAGAATATTATATAATAATTGCCTTATTTGCTGGTGCTAGCATGTGGGTTCAAGGCAAATTGAAGTCAAAGTTTAAGAAATACAGTAAGGTACAGTTAAGTAACCAAATGTCTGGTAAGGAAATAGCCGAAAAAATGTTGGCTGACCATGGGATTCGCAATGTTAACGTTACCGCTGTCCAGGGCAGACTAACAGATCACTATAATCCTAAAACGAAGACGGTAAACCTAAGTGAGAGTGTATATCATGAAAGAAATGCTGCTGCTGCTGCTGTGGCTGCTCATGAATGTGGTCATGCCGTCCAACACGCCCAAAGCTATGATTGGTTGCAGTTTCGTTCGCTTTTGATCCCTGTTGTAAGTGTGGCATCACGAATGTCTATGTACATTATTTTTGGCGGATTTGTGTTAGGCCTTGGTTCTGCAATGGGTTATAATCTAGCTGTTGCAGGAGTTGTGCTGTTTGGCTTGGGCACTTTATTTAGCTTTGTTACACTGCCAGTTGAGTATGACGCAAGTAAGCGTGCATTGGCTTGGTTGCAACGCAAAAACATGGTCAATCAACGCGAATATGCTATGTCAAAAGATGCCTTAAATTGGGCTGCTAGAACCTACGTTGTTGCTGCAATAGGTTCACTAGCTACCCTTGTTTATTTTGCCCTCAGTGTGGCAAGTGGTTCTAGGCGTTAAATGCTGATTTGACGATCAATTTGTTGATGTAGAGAGATGAAGGTTTCTGTTCTTGAAACCCCCTCAATTGATTGGATCTTATGATTGAGTAATTGCATTAAATGCTCGTTATTTTTACACAAAATCTTAATTAAAATGCTCCAGTTTCCCGTGGTATAGTGGCATTCTACAACTTCAGTAATTTTCTTCAAATGTGCTACTGCTTCTGGGTTTCGCATGGCTTTGTCCAAATAGACCCCAATGTAGGCTGTTGTGTTATAACCAAGGGATGCAGGATTTAGTTTCAAATAGCTTCCTGTAATCAGCTTGGCATCTTCTAATTTTTTGATTCGTTGGTGTACGGCCGAACCAGAAAGATCAAGTTGTCTTGCTATTTCTTGTACAGGCGTCCTGGCGTTTTCCATCAACACCCGTAATATGGCTTTGTCTATGCCGTCTAACGAAATGTGTTTGTCTTCTTTTTTCAATACCTTTATATTGGGAGTATAAAACTAGTAAACTATTTTAGAAGAAAATCAACATGAAGTATAAACTGTCACAAATTTTTGGGGTGCTTTTTTGTGGAAGCGCTGTTGTCCTTGGTGCTTTTGGTGCACATTTATTATCGGATATGCTGTCTGCAGATGCCCTTCAATCTTTTGAGGTGGGCGTGCGTTATCAGTTTTTTCATGGACTGGCATTGCTTTTTTTGAGTCTATCTCCTGGTTCAAAAAAGGTCATGTCGCGAACTGCACTACTCTTTGTAATTGGCACCCTGCTATTTTCTAGCTCTATTTATTTGTTATCCTTGTCAACCATGTATGGTGACACGGGGCTGCCAGCTCTTTT
>Ga0228666_1000229_pt1 | contig 35588 bp, 28 predicted proteins | sample 80DmetaG_FD_182702 | JGI IMG/M metagenome (GOLD analysis project Ga0228666, IMG submission 182702) | Seawater microbial communities from Monterey Bay, California, United States - 80D | ecosystem: Environmental > Aquatic > Marine > Coastal | place: USA: California | collected 2016-10-11 | reverse complement strand
CATCAATCATAAAAGAACCATCCTCTGGGTGAATCCACCAAGCATGATGATCTGGGTGAACACCATTAGAAACACCATAGGCTGGCATTAATTCTTTAAAGTTTTTTCCTCCATCATCAGAAACATTTACATAAGTAAATACGGTGTAGATTCTATTTTCATTTTGAGGGTCTACATAAATTTCTGAATAATAAAAAGGTCTATTTCCTATACCAGGTTTATCATTTATTTTTTTCCACTTAAATCCGCCATCTTCACTTTTGTAGAGTGCGTTCTTTTTTGCCTCTACCAAAGCGTAAATAACATTTGGATTACTTCTTGAAATAGCAACACCAATTCTTCCTAATTCCCCTTTTGGAAAACCTTCTTTTTCTGTCACTTCTTTCCAAGTATCACCTCCATCATGAGTAATATATAGTCCACTGCCTTTACCACCAGATTTAAAAAACCAAGGATCGCGTTTGTGTTCCCACATCGCAGCAATTAATTTGTTTGGATTTGAAGGATCCATCACCAAATCTGCAACACCAGTTTTAATATTATTGTATAGAATCTGTTTCCATGTTTTTCCACCATCTGTGGTTTTGTAAACTCCTCTTTCTTTGTGCTCTCCCCATGGAGATCCAATAGCACCCACATAAACCGTATTTGGGTTGGTAGGGTCTATTATAATTCTATGGATATGACGGGTTTTTTGAAGTCCCATAGGTACCCAGTTTTTACCTCCATCTAAAGATTTATAAATACCATAACCACCATTAAGGCTGTTTCTAGGATTTCCCTCACCAGTTCCCGCCCAAATAACACTTGGGTTAGATTGTTGAATAGCTACTGCACCAATGGAGGCAGTGATCTCTTTATCAAAAATAGGATCCCATTTAATTCCTCCAGATGTAGATTTCCAAAGACCACCAGAGGCTGTTCCAACATACATAATGTCCGGGTTAGAGTTTACCACATCTATAGAGGTTACTCGACCACTCATGCCACCAGGGCCAATATTTCGTGGGGTCATATTTTTAACCAAGTCCATTGAAAATTCTTGGGAGAATAGGATAGAAGTTGAGGCTAATAATATTAGTGTAAAAATTTTTTTCATAAGTATTATTTAGGTTTTTTGAGTCTGGTTTTAAAAAAAAGTTTATGTTTTAATAAAAAATTACTATAATTAGTTTCAAATAGCAATTAATATTAGTAGTTTTACAACTAATTAAAACTTAAATATATGAAAAAATTAGTTTACTTAATGTTATTTGTTAGTACGTTTTCTTTCTCTCAGAATGCGTTTACAGAGTATCAATTTGAAGCAAAAAGAGGAACAGAAAGTGCAATTCTAGCACTAACTGACGCGATGTGGGGAAATGCTGATTTTAAATCAGGAGGTATAGATATAGAATCTTTTAATATTGGTAATGAGAATTCCACACACAGAATTATTTTTTATGGAGATCCTGCTAATTGGGGAAGAAAAGACTCCTTATCCAATGAGGATAAATGGGGAGTTTTTATTCAAAAGTTAAATAATCATGTGGAAAAATGGACACATAGTTCATCTGGTAATGTGATGAGTTGGGAAGGAGATAATAAAGAGTACAATTATGTTCAAATTTATGATTTTAAAGCTAGTGATCCTGAAGCTTTTAAAGCTGCACATGATAAAATTATCAGTCAAATGTCTTCAGTGATAAAAGGGGAAGTAGGTTTTGGAAGTTATGAGATAGGTGGATATAAAAATGCTACTCACTGGGTTGCTATTACTGCTAAGAATTGGAGTGATTTAATTTTAACTAGGCGAGAGATGAAAAAAATGACTAAAGCTTGGAAATCTTATTATGAAAATAGAGGTGAAGTAGAGCACGTAAGAAATTTTACATCTAGAAATATTAAAAGGTATTAAATTAATGTCCCCCAAATTTTAAAAGCGCCTTTACGGCGCTTTTTTAATATTAATATGTTTGTTTTTAAATTTTGCCTCCACAATTTTTTTACCTTAGCTATATGATAAAACATAACATTATGTTAAGAGGTAAATTATTAGTTTTTTTTCTGTTTTTAGGAGTAGTATCTTTTGCAACAAATTACAAACCATTCTGGGGGCAAACGGGTCACAGAGTTGTTGGAGAAATAGCCTATAACCATCTAACAAAAAAAGCGAAAAGAAATATAGAGAAATTATTAAAAGGAGAGGGTTTAGCTACCATATCCACCTATGCAGATGAAATTAAATCGGACAATTCGTTTAGAAAATACAGTTCCTGGCATTATGTAAATTTTAAAGTCGGAGAAACCTATGAATCATCAGTAAAAAACCCAAAAGGAGACCTAGTTCAAGGAATTAAAATATGTCAGCAGATAATCTTAAACCCTAACGCTAGCGATGAGGAGAAAATATTTCACTTAAAACTATTAGTTCATTTATTAGGGGATTTACACCAACCTTTACATACAGGAAGGGCAGAAGATAGAGGAGGAAATACTATAAAAGTTAAATGGTTTAGAGGGAAAACAAACTTACATTCTGTTTGGGATACAAAAATGATTGATTCATATAATATGACTTACACTGAGCTGTCTGATAATTTAGATTATTTTTCAAAAAACCAAAAAGAAGCTATTCAAAAAGGAACCGTTATAGATTGGGTTAATGAATCTAGGGAACTAGCGATGATGGTTTATGACTCTGCAAAAATTGACCAAAATTTAAGCTACAGATATATGTATGATCATTTTTCAACAGTAAAAACTCAACTAAAAAAAGGAGGCTTGCGTTTGGCTAAAGTTTTAAACGAATTATTTGGTTAGAAGATATAAGTAGAATAGTTAATTATATTATTCTGATACAGTTAGTCTAGCTTGAGCTTTTACAGAAATATCTGCATAAAGTTTGCTTTTATATTTTAAGTATCCAGTGATTGCTATCATAGCAGCGTTGTCTGTTGTGTACTCGAATTTCGGAATATAAGTAGTCCATCCCCAGTGTTTTTGAGCCAGCTGTAGTCTTTTCCTAATTTCAGAATTTGCAGAAACCCCACCAGCAATAGCAATATGTTTAATACCTGTTTTTTTAACGGTGTTTTTTAGTTTTTCCATTAAAATTTCTACAATGGTGTGTTGAATTGATGCACAAATGTCATGTAGGTTTTCTTCAATAAATTTTGGATTTTCTTTTAAATTCCTTTGAATAAAATAAAGAATTCCTGTTTTTAGACCACTAAAGCTAAAGTTTAGATCACCTACTTTTGGTTTGGTAAATGAAAACTTTTTAGGATTTCCTAGTTGAGCATACTTATCAACTAATGGGCCACCTGGATAGGGTAATCCTAAAATTTTAGCAGATTTGTCAAAAGCTTCCCCTACAGCATCATCAATTGTTTCTCCTAATACCTCAAATGTAAAATAATCAGTTACTTTAACAATTTGAGTATGACCTCCACTAATTGTCAGACAAACAAAAGGAAAAGGAGGCATCTCTGTGTTTTCTTCTTTAATAAAGTGAGCTAAAATGTGAGCTTGCATATGATTTACATCTATCAAAGGGATGTCTAAACCTAGAGCCAACGATTTGGCAAATGAAGTTCCTACTAGTAAAGATCCCATCAACCCCGGGCCTCTAGTGAAAGAAATAGCATGTAAGTCTTCTTTAGTAATGCCGGCTTGCTCAATGGCTTGTTGAACTACCGGAACAATATGTTGTTGATGTGCTCTGGAAGCTAGTTCTGGAACTACACCTCCATATTTTGCATGTATTTCTTGATTGGCTACTATATTACTAAGGACTCTGCCATTACAAATTACGGCAGCGCTAGTGTCATCGCAAGACGATTCAATTCCTAAAATATATGTATTTTGTGAAGTCATAAATAATCATCACAAAATTAACTATTATAAAATTGTCTAATTCTTTTTAAATGAGAAATTTATTAGTTTATTAATTTTATCGTTCTTTGTATAGAAAGGCTCTATTTTTGCGTTACTATCAAAAGCCAACATTTATAATTTAAAGCAAATCAAAAAGAATCTTAAAATATTGCTCAAATGGTTAAAGTACCTAGTCTTATTCTTGGTATTTCTTATCATTACTTTTTCAATTCCTGCGGTTCAAACAAAACTAGCTAGACAAGTCACAGACAACTTAAATGAAGATTTTGGAACAAATTTAAAGATTAGTAAAGTAGATCTTTCTTTACTTGGATCTGTTTCTCTGAAAGGTATAGAAATAAAGGATCATCATCAAGACACATTAATCTATGTAGAAAGATTGAGGTCTTCATTGTTAGATATTAAAAGAATTTTAGAAAATAACATTCAATTAAAAAGTACTTCACTCAAAGGAGTATATGTAAATGTTAAGAATTACAGAGATGAAGAAATTGATAATTTAACTGTATTTGTTGATAAATTTGAAGATGATAATCCAAAAGACCCATTATCAAAACCTTTTAAAATAAGTTCTTCAAATATTTATTTTGAGGATATTAATTACAAACAAATTAATGAAAATAAAACTATTCCATTAGATTTTGCAGCTTATCATGGAGGAGGTAGCCTTCAGGATTTTTCCATAGTAGGACCAAATGTTCTCTTGAAAATAAGAGGATTGTATTTCATAGAAAATCATGGTTTAGAAATTACTAATTTGACTACTGATTTTAAGTATACAAAATCTCAAATGCAGTTTTATAATACAATTCTTCAAACAAATACCTCTACTTTGAATGCTGATATAGATTTTAACTATGAAAGGGAAAACTTGAGTAAATTTATTGAATTGGTGGATATTAATGCCAATTTTAAGAATAGTTATGTATCTACTTCAGATTTAAAAAAAATATATAAGGAATTTGACGGAAATGATATTTTAAGATTTGAAACTAGTCTTATGGGTTCTCTCAATAATTTTTCTTTGCGAAATTTAAATTTAAGATCAGATAAAGGCATTCAAATTGTAGGTGATATAAATTTAATTAATTCAGTAAAACAAGAGGAGTTTTTTTTGTCTGCTAATCTGGAAAATGCTTCTGCAGATTATTTTAAATTAAAAAAAATATTTCCAAACCTATTAGGTAAGACTTTACCAACAGAATTAATGAAATTTGGAGAATTTTCATTGTCAGGTTTTACAAAAATTACACCTAGCTCAATAGAAGCAACTTTAGATATTAACTCTGAAATTGGTAAGGTAGTTACTGATTTAGAATTAAATAATTTTGATAGTTTAGATAATGCAGTATATAATGGAGAAGTGTTGTTAGATAAATTTGATTTAGGGAATTTATTTGATGATGATGCTTTTGGTGATTTTTCATTTGAGGGACTGGTAGATGGAAAAGGATTTAGACTAGAAAATATTAATACTCAACTTAAAGGAACTATTTCTCAAATAGAGTTTAATAAGTATAATTATCAAAATATAACCGTCAATGGTCTTTATCAAAATAATTTGTTTAACGGGAAGCTTGGGTTTGTTGATGATAATTTAAACGGAACTTTTGAAGGATTAGCAGATTTATCTGAGGAGATCAATAAATTTGATTTTAAAACAACTATAAATTACGCTAACCTAAGAGCATTAAATCTTTATTCTAGAGATAGTATTTCTGAGTTAAGCGGAGTAATTGATTTAGATTTAACAGGTAATAAATTAGACAATGTTATAGGTATAGCAAATTTTAAAAATATTGAATATACCAATGAAAAAGAATTGTATCCGTTTAAACAATTTTTAATTTTTTCTACCCTTAGTGACGGAGTTAGACAAATAAGAATTGACTCTGAAGATATTATTAAAGGTGAGTTGATAGGTGATTTTAAGTTTGAAGAAATGCTACCTCTTGCACAAAATGCTTTGGGAAGTATGTACTCCAATTATACTCCATATAAAGTTTCATTAAATCAATTTCTGAAGTTTGATTTTAATATATATAATAAAATTGTAAATGTTTTTTATCCAGAAATATCAGTAGCTCCAGGTACTAAGATTATTGGTAGTATTAAATCAGATGATAATCAATTAAAAGTAAAAATTAACTCGCCAAAAATCACAGCCTTTGAAACCATCATAGATTCGTTATCTTTAAATACAGATAATAAGCGAAGTCTATATGACACTTCTCTAAGTGCTAAAAGTATAAAAACACCTGCATACTCTCTATCTAAAGTATTGCTTTTTAATAAAACAATTAACGATACATTATTTTTTAAATCAGTTTTTAATGGAGGTGTTTCTGAGAAAGAGAAATTTAATTTAGATTTCTTTTATACAATAAACAACAATAAAAAATCTGTTGTAGGAATAGAGAAGTCTACATTTAATTATAAGGGTAATGTATGGGACTTAAATCCAGATAATAACTCTGAAAATAAAATGATTTTTGATCTAAATGCAAATGAATACGTGTTTTCACCATTTAGATTAAAATCTAATGAACAAGAAATTAATTTTAAAGGAACTGTTAGAGATTCAACATTTAAAAATATTGATATAGATTTTACTAATGTATATTTAAAAAGTTTTTTACCAACAATAGATAGTCTAAAATTAAAGGGAAAGTTAGACGGTACTGTAACTATTTATCAAAAGGAAGGTGTCTACGGACCAAAAGGAAATCTATCGGTTAAAGATTTTGAAATTAATAATTTTAAACAGGGTGATTTATCTTTAAATATTGAGGGCGAAAGTTCTTATGAAAAATATGATGTTAATTTTTCTTTAGAGAGAGAGCAAGTAAAAAGTATTTTTGCTAAAGGCTCCTTAGATTTCTCAGAAACAAGACCAAAAATAGATGTTAGTGTTTATCTTGAAGAGTTTGAGTTAAATGCTTTTAGTCCTTTAGGGGAAGACGTCTTGTCAAAAATAAGAGGTGATGCTACAGGTAATTTTACTTTGAGGGGGTTTCTTAGGAATCCTGAAATGGAAGGCAAGTTATTGCTCAAAGATGCAGGATTACAATTCCCTTATCTAAATATTGATTTTGATTTTGATGGTGATACAACTGTTGGTTTAAATGGCCAATCTTTTGAATTTAATAATATTAACTTATTAGATACTAAATATCAGACTAAAGGAGTCTTAGATGGTACTATAACTCATCAAAATTTTGATCAATGGGCTTTAGATATTGATATTTTAACACCAAACTTGTTGGTGTTAGATACTGAAAATTCTGATGAGGCCTTATACTACGGAACCGGCTTTATTCAAGGAAATGCCAGTATTACCGGATTAACAAATAATATTACCATAGATGTAAATGCAAAAACGATGCCCAATACAAGTTTTGTGATTCCATTAAAAGACATTGCATCGATAGAAACGTATAGGCTAATTCATTTTAAATCTGAGCAAACAGTAGAAGAACTTCAAGAAAAATTAGCGATAGATGCCATCGAAGGAGTGTCATTAAATATAGACCTAGAGGTCACAAAAGATGCACAAGCTCAAATAGTAATAGATGAAGTAAATGGGAGTGAACTTAGTGGAAGAGGATTAGGTGATTTACGAATAGAAATCAATACCAATGGTAAGTTTGCTATGTTTGGAGATTACACAATAGATACAGGTATTTATAACTTTAAATATGGAGGAATAGTTAACAAACCATTTACTATTTTAAAAGGAGGAACTATCGCATGGAGTGGCAATCCATACGAGGCCAATTTAAATGTAACAGCTGTGTATACAACCAATGCTAATCCAGCTGTCTTGTTAGAGAATTTTAATACAAATAGAAAAATACCTGTTGATTTGATTACCAATATTTCAGGTAGTTTATTTAACTCTAAACAAGATTTTGATATTGAAATTCAAAACTCAAATTCAACAATTGCTTCAGAGTTAGACTTTGTGTTAAATGACAATGATGTGAATTCAAAAATGCGTCAATTTTTAACACTTCTTGCTGCAGGAACATTTGCAAATCCAAACGGGGGCAATATTAATGGAAGTGAACTACTAACTGGAACAACATCTAATGCAATAGGTTCAATTTTGTCAGATATTATAAGTAGTAATACTGTGAGATTAGATTTAGGTTATTCAACTGGAGGGATACAAACCCCTCAAGATGAGCTAATCACAGATGATCAATTTGATGTTTCACTTACCACTCAAATTAGTAAAAATATAATTGTGAATGGTAAAGTGGGGGTTCCTGTTGGGGCTCAAACACAATCTAGTGTTGTTGGGGAGGTGAAAGTTGAGGTATTATTAAACGAATCAGGTAACTTCAGAAGTGTAATTTTTAATAGGCAGAATGAAATTCAATATTCAGCTCAAGAAGAAGGATATACACAAGGGATAGGATTGTCTTATCAAGTTAATTTTAATTCGTTATCTGATTTATTAAAAAAAATCGGATTAAAAAAGAAAAAAAATAATAGAATGATTGAAAAAAAAGATTCAATCATATCTAATCACAAAGTACTTTTAAATTTCAAAAATAATAATAATTAAATTTTTGATATTATTTCTGTAAATTTATTAGAGTTAAATTAACTCACAAATGACACTACTTTGCTAGTAAAATAACCGAAATCGATTTCGTTTTTTTTTTGTTCAAAGTAAGTTTTAATAAGTATTTTTACATTTAAATTATGGGAAAAATTAATAAAATAGCCGTAATGACATCAGGTGGTGATTCTCCTGGTATGAATGCTGCAATCCGTTCAGTAGTAAGGACTTGTGCTTTTTACGATAAGGAATGTATTGGGGTGTACAGAGGGTATCAAGGAATGATTGAAGGAGATTTTACTACGCTAACTGCAAGAAATATTAACAATATCATTAACAAAGGAGGTACCATACTAAAATCTGCAAGATCTGATGAATTTAGAACCTCAGATGGAAGAAAGAAAGCGTTTCAGCAATTAAAAGATAATAACATAGATGGTCTAGTAGTTATTGGAGGAGATGGATCTTTTACAGGAGGTGTAGTTTTTAATAAAGAATATAACTTTCCAGTTATAGGAATACCTGGAACTATAGATAATGATATTTTCGGAACCTCACACACTATTGGTTATGACACTGCCTTAAATACTGCAGTAGATGCTATAGATAAAATTAGAGATACAGCATCTTCTCACAATAGATTATTTTTTGTGGAAGTAATGGGTAGAGATGCTGGATTTATTGCGTTGAATGCAGGTGTTGGAGCTGGAGCAGAAGAAATTTTGATTCCAGAAGAAAATTTAGGATTAGACAGATTACTGGAATCTTTAGTAAAAAGTAGAAAATCTGGTAAATCTTCAAGTATAGTTGTAGTGGCTGAGGGAGATAAATCAGGAAAAAATGTGTTTGAATTAGCTGAATATGTTGAAGAAAATATGCCGGAATATGATGTTAGAGTTTCAGTTTTAGGACACATGCAAAGAGGTGGTTCACCTTCTTGTTTTGATAGAGTTTTAGCCAGTAGACTTGGCGTGAAAGCAGTAGAAATGATCATAGAAAATAAAACCAATTTAATGATTGGTCTTAAGAATAATACAGTAATAACTACAGACCTAGAAGAGGCAATTACTGGAGGACATGAAATTAATAAAGAACTCCTTAGAGTTTCTGATATCATGTCAACATAATTTAAAAATAAATTAAATAAAAAATGATTAAAGTAGGAATAAACGGTTTTGGTAGAATAGGTAGATTAGCATTTAGATCTGCAATCAATAGATCAAATATTCAAATTGTTGGAATCAACGATTTATTAGATGTAGAATATTTAGCTTATATGTTAAAATATGATTCTGTTCACGGGCAGTTTGATGGAGAGGTAGAAGTTAAAGAAGGTAAATTATTAGTTAATGGTAATTTAATTAGAATTACTGCTGAAAGAGATCCAGCCAACTTAAAATGGGATGAAGTAGGAGCTGAATATGTTATTGAGTCTACAGGTTTTTTCTTAACCGAAGAAACAGCTGGCAAACACCTTGAAGCTGGTGCTAAAAAAGTAGTGTTATCTGCTCCATCTAAAGATCATACTCCAATGTATGTTATGGGTGTTAATAATACAGAGTTAAAAGCAGATCAAAAGATTTTTTCTAATGCATCTTGTACTACAAATTGCTTAGCTCCAATTACAAAAGTTTTAAATGATAACTTTGGTATAGTTGAAGGATTAATGACTACTGTTCACGCGGCTACCGCAACTCAAAAAACTGTTGATGGTCCTTCTATGAAAGATTGGAGAGGTGGTCGTTCATCTATCCACAATATTATACCTTCATCTACTGGTGCTGCAAAAGCAGTAGGGAAAGTAATACCTTCTATGGATGGAAAATTAACAGGAATGGCTTTTAGAGTCCCTACTATGGATGTTTCTGTTGTAGATTTGACTGTAAAATTAGAGAAACCAGCTTCTTATGAAGACATTTGTTTAGCTATGAAAGCTGCCTCAGAAAGCGGACCAATGAAAGGTGTTTTAGGATATACTGAAGACTTAGTTGTTTCACAAGATTTTGTGGGAGAAACTCGAACTTCAGTATTTGACGCTGGTGCAGGAATTGCTTTAAATGATAATTTTGTAAAAGTAGTTTCTTGGTATGATAATGAGATTGGGTATTCAACTAAGATTGTTGATTTAATTGAATATGCAGCAACCTTATAAATATAATAAGTACATACTACAAGTAAAAAAAGTTGTCTTATACATAGACAACTTTTTTTATTTAACAGCTATCATGCTAATCTCAACATTTACAAATTTTGGTAGATTTGCAACTTCAACAGTCTCTCTAGCTGGAGCGGACTCCTCATTAAAATAGCTTCCATAAACTTCATTTATTTCTGAAAAACTTCTCATATCTGAAATAAAAATAGAGGTTTTTACTACATTTTCAAAAGTCATATTAGCAGCAGCCAAGACAGCTTTCATATTTTCCATTACTAAAGAAGTTTCTTCTTTAATACTGTTATTTTTTAATTCTCCAGAAGATGGGTCAATTGCAATTTGACCAGAAGTATACAACGTGTTCCCACTCAATACGGCTTGATTGTATGGCCCAATTGGAGCTGGAGCTTTTGAAGTTTTGATTATTTTTTTCATGATATTATTATTTTAAAAAAGTACTCTGTCTGGAGGTTTGTTTTGTTCGTATTTAAGATCACTCAAGACTCCCTTAACCCCAATAAAAAACACATAGGATTGATTGTTTCCAAATGGCACCCAATTAAAATTAAGTTTCCAGCTATCTAAATCTCTAGAGAAATTCATTCTAGTAAAAGTGAAGCCACCACTTTGGATATCGTACCCAGAAGAAAAGCCCACTTTCCACTTAGGTGTTAAATCAAAATTCCCGCTAAACATCAACGAATGAGATTGTATACCGATATCTCTTATGCCGTTATTAACGTAGGATGCAGAATAAGCAAGGTTTAAACTCCATGGAATTTTAGATTTATAAAGTTCTGTAACCTCATCTTCTTTACTATTATTCTGTGAGTCATTAGAGTTAGATGCAAAACTATTTGTAGGGTTAATATTTTTACCAAGTACATCTGGTGTGTTTTGGTTTCCATTTCCAGAATTATTACTTTCATTATTTTGACCATCAAAATCTTTACTAGATAGTGTGTAATTAGCAGTCATATTAGCTCTAGTTAACCTAAACAATCCTTTTACAAATTTATCTATCCGTTGTCCTGTTTCATTTATTTGATAAGGGTCTAGTGAGGCATTTAAATTTAGAGCAAGCTTATCTTTAAATATTCTTGTACCAAGTGAGGCTTTTACTGGAGACCATCGTAAACTATCTGCCGCTATATTATATGACGAGTTAAAATTTAAGTTATTTAGAATTGTGATTTTTTTGTCTTCTTCATCGCTATCGGGATCTTCAGGCGCTAATTTACCCTCTATGACATTATTTAGAGAAAGTCCGATGGTGTTACTTAAACCAGATCCAGGTGCGCCATAAAGCCCTATTCCACCATCAAAAGGAGAGTATGTTTCAAATGCTGTCCCTTCCAGATTACTTTGAACAGTTTCATTATATCTTTCGGCAAAATCAGGTCTATAAGAAAAGGAAACTGACGGTCTAACCGTATGTCTAATAGCTTTTAACCGTCCCTTTTTAAAATTAAAAGTTCCATAAATATTGGTAGAAAGACTCAAGCCAGAACTGAACTCTCTAAAGTTGCTAAAACTACTTATAGTATCTGAAACAACAGTTCCAAAAGAACCATCTGTATTTTGTATAGAAGGGTCAAAGTCTTTGTTAATTTTTTTAAAATTCCATACCTCTCTATAGTTAATTTGAGGAGATAAAGTGAAGTAATTTAGTAAGGTAATATTTGTACTTGCGTCTGCCCTATGTTGAACTCCTGCTTTGGCTGTCTTAAACATTTCTGATTTAAAAAAATCATCTTCATTTGTATTGATTCTGTATTCACCCTGCATATTGTATGTTAATCCCATTTTTTGAAGTGGATTCTTTTTGATTCCACCTTTTCCGGCAAATGGATAAATTCTACTCATAGAAACCTGAAGTGAAGGAAGTGCCATAGTAACAGTACCTGTATTTGTGTTTTGAGAATGAGTAGCATTTGCACTCATATTAAATGGTGTACCAGTAAAGGTTTTTTGATATGAAATGGAAGAACTAAAGGTATTGGTTAAAAAATTTGAGTTATTAAACTCATTTAAAGATTGTCTATAATATTGGCTACTCCCTAAATTTACTGATGCACTAAAATTAGAACTTGGACTAGATTTTGAATCTTGCCTGTGACTCCATCTAACATTGAAGTTGGTTGCCTCTGAGTAATCATCAAAACCTCTAGTACTTCTAATTAATTTTTCAAAACTTAGATTGAAACCTCCTGAGAATTTATACCTAACATAATATTGAGAATTAGTTCTAAAACCCCAACTTCCATTGGAATATACATCCCCTAATAATTCAAGATCTACATAATCATTTACCGCAAAATAATATCCTCCATTCTGTATTCCTATACCTCTATTGGACGTACTTGTTTGAATCGCTGGAAAAATAAAACCTGATGTTCGGTTTTTCCCCAATGGGAAATAAGCAAATGGAAGAAAAACAGGTGTAGGAACATCAGCAATCACAAGATTACTTAATCCAGCAACTATTTTTTTATTTGGTACTACTTTCGCCTTTTTAACTCCAATATAATAATCAGGTTTTTCTTTGTCTGAACTTGTGAATTTTATCTTTCGCATGTAGATTGTAGAATCATTAACACGTTTAGCTTTCTCACCCAAAACAAACATTTCAGGTTCTTGTTTGGTTTTTATACCGTAAATGATCGCTTTTTTAGTTTTGAAGTTGTAAATCATAGAATCTTGTTCTGATTCTTGACTACCTTGTTTAAATATAGGCCTTTGATTATACCCTGTACTATCTTTGATACCTTTGGCAAACAGGGTGTTTTTTATGTAGTCTATTACTATAATACCAGCCTTTAAGTCTATGTCAGTGTATACTAGGTGAGCTTCGTTGTAGAGTGTAACTGTTTTATTTTTTGCATTTTGAGTAGTGTAATCTTTAGCAATGTGAGTAATTAAATCTGTAATAGCTTCTTTTGGGCGAATACTGTCTACTTGAACGCTATCTTGTTTTTGTGCAATTAGTGTATCTTTTTTAATAGTTGTTGTTGGTAAAAAAGTTGTTTTTGCTAAACTGTCATTAGTTATTAACGGGATTGGTAAAACTTCTGGCTTTATATCCTGAGATCTTATGTTAGTCAGAGAACAACATAGAAGTAAAATTAAAAGTATGTAAGACAGATTTGATTGCAATATTTATTATGCTATTTTTGTGTATGAGTAAAAATATGCTTCAATATTTGAAGCACCAAATTAGAATAGCCAAAATTAGTTAAATTTTGTTGATACATCCTACATATAAAGACAAATTTGATACCAAGATAACCCTAGCCATAGTAGTTATTTTCTCATTTCTTTTTTTAACCACAACTCTTGTTTATTCACAAGATAAAAAATTTATTGTGGTACTTGACGCAGGTCACGGTGGGAATGATCCAGGAAATATAGGTAATGGTTATCGAGAAAAAACTATTGCACTAAAAGTTGTCAAGGAAATTCGCAATGAACTCCAAAAAATTAATGATATCAAAGTAATCTTGACTAGAGATAAAGATGTTTTAATTAATCTTTGGAAAAGAGGCGAAATTGCTAACAAAGCCAAAGCTGATTTATTTGTCTCTATTCATTGTGATTCTCATTCGTCAAATGCCTATGGAGCAGGTACTTTTGTGCTAGGTTTACATGCTAATAAAAGAAATTTTGATGTAGCTAAACGTGAAAATGCTGTGATTTCTCTTGAGGATAATTACAGAGAAAGATATAAAGGATTTGATCCTAATTCAGAGGAGTCTGTTCTTGGACTTACGTTATTGCAAGAGGAAAATCTTGATAAGAGTTTTTTATTAGCTGCTGATATTCAACAAAATTTTTCTAAAGCTTTAAAAAGAAAAAATAGAGGAGTAAAACAAGCAGGCTTTGTAGTCTTACATCAAACTTATATGCCAAGTGTGTTGATAGAGTTAGGTTTTCTAACAAATAAAAATGAAGGAAAGTTTTTAAATTCCAAAAGCGGTCAACAAAAGATGGCTAAAGAAATAGCTAGATCCATCAAGAAATATTACAATCAATTAAAGCTAAATACTGTAGCTGTCAATGATCAGATTTCTATTGAAAATACCAAAGTTGATTCTACTATTAGAGACGAAGATAAGTTGGATGAAGAGGTTGTCTTTAAAATTCAAATAGCTTCAAGTAAAAACAAAATCCAACTAAAATCATACAATTTTAAGGGATTGAAAAACGTTCAAAGAGTAAAAGTTGGGTCTTATTATAAATATTATTATGGAGTTACAACTAATTACATCAAAGTGAAAAATTCACTTTTAAAAGCCAAAAGTAAAGGGTATTCAGATGCTCTTATAGCAGCTTTTAAGAAAGGGAAAAAAGTATCTCTTACTGAGGTTTTGAAATAGTTCTTTTTCCTGTTATCTCACAAAAAATAGTAGTATTATTGTAATAAAAATTTAAATAATGTCTAAAGAGTTAAAAACAGGTGTAGCTGCGATTATAATTTTATGTTTAGGCTATTGGGGTTTTAATTTTTTGAAAGGTCAAAACCTTTTAGAACCAGCCTCAAGAGTTTTTTATATAGAATATGATAATATCCAAGGACTCAACAAAGCCAGTACCGTTAGTATAAATGGTTTACAAGTTGGTAAAGTATCAGAAATTACCTTCAATACAGATACTGTGAAAAAAGGTAAATTGGTAGTAGAAATTGCCTTAGATAATAACTTTGAGTTTTCGAAAAATAGTGTTGCTAAAATTTATTCCACAAGTATTATAGGAGGAGAATCACTTGCAATTATTCCAAGTTATGATGGAGAAATTGCTGTTTCTGGAGATTATTTGATTGGTGAGGTAGAGTCAGATATATTTACTTCAGTAGAAAAAACGTTAAACCCTCTTAAAACTAAAATAGAACGTGTTATCATAGGTGCAGATTCATTGCTAATAGCATTAAACGATGTTTTAGATATAGAATCTAGAGATAGTTTTAAAAGAACAATAGTAGGTCTAGAATCAACTGTTGGTTCAATGACTACTACAATTGAGTCTTTTAACAATATAGTAGATGCTTCAAAGGCAGACATAGATTTGACACTTCAAAACACAAAAAGAATTACTGAAAATATATCTAAAGTTTCTGATACTCTTGCAAGTGTAGATTTTGGACAGACAGTAAGAACGCTTCAAATTACACTTGAAAATGTAAATGGATTGCTTGTTAACATAGAAAACGGTAAGGGTTCACTTGGTAAGTTGGCAACTGATGACGCAATGTATGAGAATTTAACAAACGCTTCTAAAGAACTAGAGGAATTACTTAAAGAGATGAAGTTAAACCCAAAAAGATTTGTTCATTTTTCGCTATTTGGTAAGAAAGCAAAACCTTACACAAAGGAAGAAAGTAAAAAAGATAATTCCAATGAGTAATATTTAGAGATATTAATAGTAGTAAAACGATTTACGTCAAATAAAAAATAATTAAATGGATTATTTACCAAATGTGATTTTTGCGATAGCATTGCTTTTAGGAATCGGTTTTTTTGTTTCTAATGTATTAAAACTGTTAAGAAACATCAAACTTGGTAAAGACCTAGATAGGTCTGATAATAAACCTGAAAGGTGGAAAAATATGGCAAGAATTGCTTTAGGGCAGTCAAAAATGGTTAGTAGACCAATAGCTGGATTTTTACATATAGTTGTATACATAGGTTTTATTGTAATTAATATTGAAGTTTTAGAAATTATTTTTGACGGATTATTCGGCACTCACAGAGTTTTTCAACCACTTCTTGGAAATTCTATATATGGTTTTTTAATTGGAACATTTGAAATTTTGGCATTTCTCGTTTTAGTAGCCGTAATTATATTTTGGTTGAGAAGAAATATTGTTCAGTTAAAGAGATTTATGAGCAAAGAAATGAAAGGTTGGCCAAAAAATGACGGTAACTTAATTCTCTACTTTGAAATTGTTTTGATGTCTTTATTCATCCTCATGAATGCAACAGATTATTCATTTCAACAGGCAGGTTTTGGAAATCCTATAAGTCAATTTGTGGCGCCTTGGTTTTCAGAGTATCCACTCGAAACTCTCTCAAGTATAGAGCATACAGCTTGGTGGGCTCATATCATTGGTATTTTAATTTTTTTAAATTATTTATATTATTCAAAACATTTACACATTTTATTAGCTTTTCCAAATACGTTTTATGCAAATCTTCAGCCTAAAGGCCAATTTAACAATCTATCATCAGTAACTAAAGAAGTTAGAATGATGATGGATCCTGATGCAGATCCGTACGCCATGCCAGAGGAAGGTGCAGAGGAGGAAATTCCTGAAAAATTTGGAGCTAGTGATGTTACTGATTTAAATTGGGTGCAGTTACTTAATGCATACACCTGTACAGAATGTGGTAGATGTACCTCTTCCTGTCCAGCTAATATGACAGGTAAAGAACTGTCACCAAGAGCTATTATGATGAAAACCAGAGACCGATTAGAGGAAGTTGGTAGAAATATAGATAGTAATAAAGGAACTTTTAAAGATGATGGTAAACAATTACTCAATGATTATATTACACCTGAGGAATTGTGGGCATGTACCAGTTGTAATGCTTGTGTAGAGGAATGTCCTATAGACATTGATCCATTGTCTATCATAATGGATATGAGAAGATTCTTAGTTATGGAGCAGTCTGCTGCACCACAAGAATTGAACATGATGATGACTAATATTGAAAATAATGGTGCTCCATGGCAGTACAATCAACAAGATAGATTAAACTGGAAAGACGAATAAAAGCAACAAATATGAATGTACCAACAATGGCAGAAATGATGTCCCAAGGAAAAAAACCAGAAGTTTTGTTCTGGGTTGGAGCAGCAGGAAGTTATGATGACAGAGCAAAAAAAATTACTAGAGCATTTGTTAAGCTATTACACAAAGCAAATGTTGACTTTGCAGTTTTAGGAACAGAAGAGAGTTCAACCGGAGATGCTGCTAAAAGAGCAGGAAATGAATTTCTTTTTCAAATGCAAGCGATATCTAATATTGAAATATTAAACTCATACGAAGTTAAAACCATAGTTTGTACAGATCCACATTCATTTAATACATTAAAAAATGAATATCCAGAATTAGGTGGGAATTATGAGGTGTACCATCACACACAATACATAAAGAAATTAGTAGAGGAAGGCAGATTAGAAATTAAAAAATCCTTAAAAGGTAAACAGGTTACCTATCATGATCCTTGTTATTTAGGAAGAGGTAACGGTGTCTATGAATCTCCAAGAGATATTATAAGAAAATTAGGAGTTCAACTTAAAGAGATGAAACAACATAAAAACAGAGCTTTATGTTGTGGTGCAGGAGGAGCTCAAATGTTTAAAGATGCAGAAAAAGGAGATAAAGAAATTAATATTCTAAGAACAGAACAAGCATTGGAAACAAATGCAAAAATAATTGCGACAGGATGTCCTTATTGTAATACAATGATGACAGACGGTGTTAAGTTTCATGAGAAAGAATCTCAAATCATAGTTAAAGATATTGCTGAATTAATTGCAGAGGCTGATAATTTATAATTCTCATCGTAGAAACAATTACCATCCATGATTATAAAAAATTTTATCAAAGCTGCTAGACTTAGAACCTTACCATTGTCTATTTCAGGAATTATTTTAGGAGGTTTTTTAGCTATGTCAGATGGTTTATTTAACGGTGTTATTTTTAGTTTGGCTTTAATTACAACTATTGGTTTTCAAGTAATTTCAAATTTTGCCAATGATTATGGTGATGGAGTCAAAGGTACTGATGCCATTAGAATAGGAGAGGAAAGAATGGTGAGTTCAGGTAAGATTTCTCCAAAGCAAATGAAAAAAGCAATTATGATTTCGGTTATTCTTACTATTATTTTTGCTCTTTTCCTCATTTATGAGTCCTTTGGTCTAAGTAATTTTGGATATTCAGTATTGTTTTTCATTCTAGGAATAGTTTCTGTAGTAGCAGCTATAAAATATACCGTTGGTAATTTAGCCTACGGTTATAGCGGCTTTGGTGATGTATTTGTATTTCTTTTTTTTGGGTTACTAAGTGTTTTAGGAAGTTATTTTTTATTTACAAAAGAAATTTATTTTCTTCTAACGTTACCTGCTATTTCAATTGGTCTATTAAGCACAGCTGTGTTAAATCTCAATAATATGAGAGATTATCAAAATGATAAAAAATCAAAAAAAAATACCATTGTTGTCAAAATAGGTCTAAAAGCAGCTAAAAGATATCATTACAGCTTACTATTGCTCTCGTTTATTAGTGCCGTAAGTTATGTAGTTCTTACTTTTACAAAAACAGTTCAATTTATATTTCTTTTAGCTTATATTCCGTTAGTAATCCATGCTTTATTTGTTTACAACAATAAAGAAGAACTTAGGTTAGATGCAGAATTAAAAAAAGTAGCTTTAAGTACATTTCTATTTTCTGTTCTTTTGGGCTTGGGTCAAGTGTTTTAATTTATAACTAGTCATATATAATTCATGAAAACAGTAAAAATTGTTATTACATTCTTAGTTATTCTCTCAGTATTATTTTTTAGTACTGGTTTAATAATTAAAGACAGTAGTTATGATTCTCAAATAACCATTTTAAAACCTGTAGATGATACGTTTGCCATGTTTACAAATGTTTCAACAATAACTAGTTGGAACCCAGAATATAGTTCTGTAGAGATTGTAGACCAAAAGCCTGGTATTACTGGAAGTAGTTATAATATTATCATTCAACACAATGACCAAACTACCATTGTTAAAGAGAAAGTATTGGCGTATGTTAAGAATGAAAAGTTAACCCTGTTTTTTGATAGGGATGGAGTAATTGAAAGAGATGAATATTCTTTTACAGCTGAGGGGAATTCCACGATCATTCATTTGAGTGCTAGTTACCAGGCAAAAAGTTATATCTTAGGATGTGTATTGCCTTTTTTTAAATCTAAATTTAAAAATATTGATGAGGTTTCTTTGAATAATTTTAAAGCCTTTGCTGAAAAATAAATATTTTGATTAAAGCAACTTATTACAAATATATTTTACAATTTAAAACACCTAGTGGAACCTCAAGAGGTATTTTAAAAACTAAGGAAACTTGGTTTTTATATCTTTCTAAAGAAGATAAATTTGGAGTAGGAGAATGTGGGCTTTTTAGAGGATTAAGTATAGATGATAGGCCCGATTATGAGGATAAACTAAAATGGGTTTGTAATAATATTGAATTAGGCTTAGATATTCTTTTAGCAAAAACAATTCATTTTCCTAGTATCCAAATTGGATTAGAACAAGCGTTTCTGTCGCTCCAATCACCATCACCTTTTAAATTATTTGTTTCTAACTTCACAGAATCCAATAAATCTATAGATATTAATGGTCTAATTTGGATGGGAGATCGTGAATTTATGAATGATCAAATAAAAGAGAAGATAGCTCAAGGATTTCGTTGTCTAAAAATGAAAATTGGAGCCATAGATTTTGCAACAGAAGTTCAGTTATTAGCATCCATAAGAAAAGAGTTTTCAATTAACGATATAGAATTACGAGTAGATGCTAATGGTGCTTTTAAGCCATCAGAAGCTTTGGAGAAATTAAAGATATTATCAAATTATGATTTGCATTCAATAGAACAACCTATCCGTCAGGGGCACTATCAAGAAATGGCATTACTTTGTGAAGAAACACCCTTGCCAATAGCTTTAGATGAAGAATTAATTGGGGTGTTTGATGTAACTAAGAGAACAAAAATGCTACAAATAATAAAACCTCAATATATCATTTTAAAGCCAAGTTTAGTTGGTGGGTTTAAAGAGAGTTTAGAATGGATAGAGTTAGCCAAAAAATCTGGTATAGGTTGGTGGGTTACTAGTGCTTTAGAGAGTAATATTGGTTTAAATGCCATAGCTCAATGGACTGCAACTTTAAAAAGTAGTATGCCTCAGGGTCTGGGAACGGGAGGTTTATTTACTAACAACTTTGATAGTCCTTTAGAGGTTTACAAAGGAGGACTTTATTATAATAAAAATAAAAACTGGAATTTTAATTTAATATGAATTTTTTACAAACAGGCTACAAGGGTAAAAATGAATCATGGATGTATGTTGTGATGTTTTTTATCGTTTTTTTAGGAAGTACTTTAGGTCAAATTCCCATTACAATAAAAGCCTTTATTGCTTCAGGTAAAGACATGCAGAAGTTTGCGGAAAGTGGGCAGAATTCATTTGCTGACTTAGGGATTGATTCTAATTTATATCTTTTTCTCATACTACTATCATTTATAATTCCATTGTTATTATTTATTCCATTGGTAAAGTCTATCCACAAGAAAAAAATTAGATGGATAATAACTTCAAGAAAAAAAATAGATTGGAGTCGTTTCTTTTTTGGTATTTTCATTTGGGGATTAGTTACGATATTTTTTTTAGGATCAGATATCCTACTCTCTCCAGAAAAATATGTTTGGAATTTTAAACCCATTCCATTTTTTACGCTCTGTTTTGTTGCTATTGTTTTTATGCCCTTACAAACAAGTTTAGAGGAATTATTATTTAGAGGCTACTATATGCAGGGTCTTGCATTATGGATTAAAAATAAATGGGCACCATTAATTATTATGTCAGTTGTCTTTGGTTTATTGCACGGGTTGAATCCTGAGATAGAAAAACTAGGATATATCGCCTTGGTATTTTACATAGGGACTGGATTCTTTTTTGGGATAGTTACTCTTATGGATGACGGAATTGAGTTGGCCATGGGGATGCATGCAGTTAATAATATATTGGCAGCTTTATTTGTTACAACAGATTGGACTGTTTTTCAGACAGAAGCCCTTTTTATTGATATCTCTGAACCTTCTCTTGGTGTAGAAATGTTTTTACCCGTAGTTGTATTGTATCCAATTGTATTTTTAATTTTTTCTAAAAAGTATGGTTGGTCTAATTGGAAAGAGAGAATTTTTGGAAAGCTAGAAAAACCGTCACTTATTGAAATCGAATAGTTTCCATACAAGTTTCCAAATCAATGGAAAAGTATTTTTAAGTTCTGAGGAACTTATTAAGTATTCTCAATCAATTTCAAAAGAAATCAATCAGTTTTTAAAAGAATGGTTTTCTGATGCCCACTTTGTATTAGTTAAGACTTCTGGTTCTACGGGAAATCCAAAAAGTATTCATCTTCGTAAGGATTTTATGATAAATTCGGCTTTAGCTACTGGTCGTTATTTTCAATTAGGAGAGAATACAAAAGCATTATGTTGTTTACCTATCAAATTTATTGCTGGAAAAATGATGTTGGTTAGAGCGCTAACACTTGGTTGGAATTTAGATGTAATAGAATCTACCTCTAATCCATTACAAGAAATCACAAAAGAATATGACTTTTCTGCAATGGTGCCGTTACAACTAAGAAATTCAATTTCAAAAATTGACCAAATAAAAACGTTGATTGTTGGTGGAGGAGTGGTTTCTAGAGATTTAGACATTGCCATTCAAACTGTTGACACAAAATGTTATGCTACCTATGGGATGACAGAAACAATTACTCATGTTGCTATTAAGAAGTTAAATAAATTCACCCAATTAGAACTTGAGTCAGAATCTGTATACAAAACATTACCTGATGTCACTATTTCAAAAGATAAAAGAAGTTGTCTAGTTATACATGCTCCAAAAATCTCTGATGTAAATATCATTACTAATGATGTAGTAGAGGTTGTTTCTAAAACTGAATTTAATTGGAAAGGTCGTTTAGATCATGTTATCAATTCAGGAGGGGTGAAATTACATCCAGAAGAAATTGAACAAAAATTGTCACACACAATATATTCACGATTTTTTATAGCTGGAATTCCAGATGAAATATTAGGCGAAAAATGCATACTAGTTCTTGAAGGTGAAAATTATCAAATAACAAAAAAACACTTTTCAAAGTTGTCTAGATTTGAAATTCCTAAAGAAATTTTCTTTATTCCAAAATTTATAGAGACAGGATCTGGTAAAATACAACGTTTTAAAACTCTGGACTTGTTGTGATTAGTTTGCTGTTATACTTCTAATGAGTGGTAAACATTTTGCACATCATCATCCTCTTCTAGTTTTTCCAATAATTTCTCAACATCAGCTTGTTGGTCTTCTGTTAACTTTGTTGTGGAGGTTGGAATCCTTTCAAAACCTGAAGATATAATTTCTACATTTTCTTTTTCAAAGAAAGATTGAATGGCACCAAATTGTTCAAATGGAGCATAGATAATGATTCCTTCTTCATCATCAAATACCTCTTCCACATCAAAATCTATGAGTTCTAATTCTAACTCTTCCATATCAATGGAAATATCCTCTTTTTTTACAGTAAAATTACACGTATGATCAAACATAAAAACCACTGAACCTGAAGTTCCAAAATTTCCTTCACATTTATTAAAAATTGCTCTAACATTAGCAACAGTTCTATTATTATTGTCGGTAGCGGTTTCAATTAATACGGCTATACCGTGGGGAGCATAGCCTTCAAATAAAACTTCTTTAAAATTGGCGGTATCCTTATCGGTAGCTTTTTTAATAGCTCGTTCTACATTGTCTTTTGGCATATTTGCAGCCTTAGCATTCTGCATAACAGCTCTTAATCTAGAATTTGTGTCTGGGTTTGGTCCTCCCTCTTTTACAGCCATCACTATATCCTTCCCAATTCTTGTAAATGTTTTGGCCATTGCAGACCAACGTTTCATTTTTCTTGCTTTTCTAAATTCGAATGCTCTTCCCATGATTAACTTTTTATTAAAGACAACATTTTTTTCTAATTAAACTTGAACAACGCCTAAATTAAACTTCTTCTCTACAGGTGCGTGGTTTGCTGCTTCAATACCCATTGAAACCCAAGTTCTAGTTTCTAATGGATTTATGACTCCATCGGTCCAAATTCTAGCAGCAGCATAATAAGGAGATATTTGATGATCATAGCGAGATTTTATTTTTTCAAATAATTCATCTTCTTTTTCAAACGAAATTTTTTCACCTTTCTTTTTTAAAGAAGCTTTCTCAATTTGTAATAATACCTTTGCAGCGGAATTACCACTCATTACAGCTAATTCTGCACTTGGCCAGGATGCAATTAATCTAGGGTCGTAGGCTTTACCGCACATTGCATAATTTCCAGCTCCATAAGAATTTCCAATAATGATGGTAAATTTTGGAACTACAGAATTGCTAACTGCATTCACCATCTTAGCGCCATCTTTTATAATTCCACCATGTTCAGATTTAGAACCTACCATAAAACCAGTAACATCTTGTAGAAATAATAAAGGAATTTTTTTCTGATTACAGTTGGCAATAAATCGGGTAGCTTTATCTGCAGAATCAGAGTAAATAACACCTCCAAATTGCATTTCTCCCTTTTTTGTTTTTACTACTTTTCTTTGATTGGCAACAATACCTACTGCCCATCCATCTATGCGTGCATAAGCGGTAATAATTGTTTTTCCAAACCCTTCTTTATATTCTTCAAATTCAGAATTATCAACAATACGTTTGATAATTTCCTTCATGTCGTATTGCTCAGTTCTAAGTTTTGGAAGAATTCCAAGAATCTCCTCTTCTTTTTCTGAAGGTTTAACCGGCTCTATTCTATTAAATCCAGCAGTATCATGGTCACCAATTTTACCAAGAATATTTTTAATGGTGTCTAGAGCATCTTTATCATCTTTTGCTTTATAATCGGTTACTCCAGAGATTTCACAATGGGTTGTTGCACCGCCGAGTGTTTCATTATCAATACTTTCTCCAATCGCCGCCTTCACTAAATAACTTCCTGCTAAAAAAATACTACCAGTTTTATCTACTATCAAAGCTTCATCACTCATAATAGGTAAATAGGCACCGCCTGCAACACAGCTTCCCATAACAGCAGAAATTTGAGTAATTCCTAGACTACTCATGACAGCATTATTTCTAAAAATTCGCCCAAAATGTTCTTTGTCTGGAAATATTTCGTCCTGTAGCGGCAAGTATACCCCAGCACTATCTACTAAATAGATTATTGGTAGTTTATTTTCAATGGCAATTTCTTGAGCGCGTAAGTTTTTTTTTCCAGTAATAGGAAACCAAGCGCCTGCTTTAACAGTAGCGTCATTGGCTACTACAATACATTGTTTTTTTTGAATATAGCCTATTTTTACAACAACACCTCCCGAAGGGCATCCACCATGTTCCTGATACATCTGTTCACCTGCAAAAGCGCCAATCTCAATACTTTTAGTTTTGGGATCTAACAGGTAATCTATACGTTCTCTAGCGGTCATTTTTCCTTTCTCGTGATGTTTGCTAATTCTTTCTTGACCACCACCAAGTTTCACTTTTACCAATCTTTTTTTAAGTTCACTTATTAAAAGTTTGTTATGATCTTCATTTTTGTTGAAGTTGATATCCATGAAAATAGTATTTGTAGCGAATTTACAAAAGTTTGTCTTTTTTTTACAAAGATGTATTGTAAAGTTTAATTAATTACAAAAGAATTATATTCCTTGGAACATAAAATAATTTTTCATAATTTTATGTTTACCCCTTGTTTAATGATTAAAAAAAATAAAATCATGGGAGATATATCCAAAGACATAAACTCTAGATTTGAGAATAATAAAATTAAGGCTTTAATTAATATTAAATACACTGCCAACTGGATTAATAGTTATGAAAATGAATTTTTCAGACCCTACGGTATATCTCCACAACAATATAACATATTAAGAATTCTACGCGGTGCTGAAGAACCTATAAAAGTTCAAGTAATTAAAGACAGAATGATTGATAGGGCACCAAATGCTACTCGTTTAATGGATAAGTTATGTGAGAAGAAACTGATTGAAAGAATTCGTTGTAACGATGATAGAAGAGTAGTTTTTATAAGTATAAATAAAACAGGTTTAAAATTACTAAATACCATAGATTCTAATACTAAGCTAGAGTTTTTAAATAACCTAACCGAAAAAGAAGCAACAACTTTAAGTAAGTTATTAGATAAGTTGAGATAAAAAAATTTCAATAAATATATTCCATGGAGATTAAATTTTAAAAAATTAAATGATCATGCATAAAGTAAAACATACTGCTAATTCGAGAGGTCTGGCTAATCATGGCTGGTTAAAAAGTAGTCACTCATTTAGTTTTGCCAATTATTACAATGCAGAACGAATGAATTTTGGAGCATTAAGAGTACTGAATGATGATGTTGTTCAACCTAAAATGGGTTTTGGAACTCATCCTCATCAGAATATGGAGATTATATCTATTCCTTTAAAAGGAACATTATCTCACAAAGACAGCATGAATAATATTCGTTCTTTAGAGGTTAATGAAGTGCAAGTAATGAGTGCAGGAACAGGATTAACCCATTCAGAATTTAATGATAGCAAAACAGATGAGGTACATTTTCTACAACTTTGGATTATACCTGAGAAGCTGGGAATTACTCCGTACTATAATCAAAAGATATTTAATCCTGAGACTAGAAAAAATAAATTTCAAACACTTGTTTCACCAAGAACTAGTCAAGTTAAAGGTAGCTTGACCATAAATCAACAAGCTTATATTTCTATCATAGATTTAGATGTGGGAGTGTATTTGGAATATAAGTTACATAATGCTGCTTATTTCTTTGTAATAAGTGGAAAGCTGGTGATAGAAAACGAAGAGTTGACTGACCGAGATGCCCTTGGTGTTACCATGACTAATAACGTTTCTTTGAGAGCTATTAGCGATGCAAAGTTGATTGTGATAGATGTTCCTGTTGATTTATTTTAAACTTTTTCTTAAAGCCTCCTAATTAATTCTTTGCTTTTCATGAAAATAAGTTTACCTTGCAAGTGCTATGCATGCATAATAAATTTTAATCCATTTTTATGAAATATCCACACATTTTTGAGCCTTTAGATTTAGGTTTTACAACCTTGAAAAATAGAATTTTAATGGGCTCAATGCACACGGGTTTGGAAGAAGAAAAAAATGGCCTTGAAAGAATATCAGCTTATTATGCTGAGAGAGCTAAAGGAGGCGTGGGTCTTATCATAACAGGTGGAATCTCTCCAAACATTCAAGGATGGACAGGTCCTTTTTCAGCCAGAATGTCCTCAAAAAAACATGCAATTCAACACCAAAAAATCACCAAAGCTGTTCATGATGAAGGTGGTAAAATTTGTATGCAGATTTTACATGCTGGACGTTATGGTTACCATCCTTTTAATGTTGCTCCCTCTAAAATTAAATCTCCAATCACACCTTTTAAACCTTTCAAGTTAACTAAGTCTGGAATAAATAGGACAATACGAGATTTTGTGAATTGTGCTAAATATTCAAAAATTGCAGGATATGATGGTGTTGAGATTATGGGGTCAGAGGGGTATCTAATCAATCAATTTATTGCAGCTCACACTAATAAAAGAAATGATGAATGGGGAGGTTCTTATGCTAATAGAATGAGATTACCAATTGCATTGGTGAAATCTGTTAGAGAAGCGGTTGGAAAAGACTTTATTATCATTTATAGGTTATCAATGTTAGACCTTATAGAAAAAGGGAGTACATGGGAAGAGGTTGTTCAATTAGCAAAAGAAATTGAAAAAGCTGGAGCTACCATCATTAATACTGGAATAGGCTGGCATGAGGCTAGAATTCCTACGATTGCTACTTCTGTTCCAAGAGCAGCATTTACATGGGTTACTAAAAAAATGAAAGAGGAGGTATCTATTCCATTAGTTACTTCTAATAGAATAAATATGCCAGCGACAGCTGAAGAAGTTTTAGCCAGAGGAGATGCAGATATGATCTCTATGGCACGTCCTTTTCTAGCGGATCCTCACTGGGTAAATAAAGCAGCTAATGAGAAGTCAGATGAAATTAATACCTGTATTGCTTGTAATCAAGCCTGTCTAGATCATGTTTTTAAACAGAAAGTAGCAAGTTGTTTGGTAAATCCAAGAGCTTGTCATGAAACAGAATTCAATTACGATATGGCATCAGTTGCAAAAAAAATAGCAGTAGTTGGTGCTGGTCCTGCTGGTCTATCAGTAGCTACAATAGCAGCTCAAAGAGGACATCATGTAACCCTTTTTGACTCAGAATCTGAAGTTGGAGGACAATTCAATATGGCAAAACAAATTCCTGGAAAAGAAGAATTTCACGAAACTATTCGATACTATAAAAATCAGTTGGAATTGCATAATGTTGAGTTAATACTCAATAAAAGAGTATCCAGAAATGATTTAGAACAATCAGATTTTGAAGAAATAATTATTGCTACAGGAATCACACCAAGAACACCTAATATTAAAGGAATAAACCATCGTAAAGTTGTAAGTTATTTAGATGTTTTAAAACATAAAAAACAAGTTGGTAAAAGAGTTGCTGTAATTGGAGCAGGAGGAATCGGGTTTGATGTATCTGAATTTCTTCTTCATCAGGGAGACTCTAGTTCATTAGATATAGATACTTGGTTGGCAGAATGGGGAATTGATAAAGATATTGAGGCTAGAGGAGGTATAGCTGGTGTACAACCTTCTTATCCATCTGCAACACGAGAAATTTTTATGTTTAAAAGGAGTAAGGGTAAATTTGGAGGTAATTTAGGAAAAACAACTGGTTGGATTCATCGAGCTAATTTAAAAAAGCAAAACGTACAATTTATCAATGAAGTTCAGTACACTAAAATAGATGACCAAGGTCTTCATTATTCTAAAGGAGAAGAATCAAAAATTCTAGAAGTAGACAATGTTATTATTTGTGCAGGACAAACTCCTCTCAAAGAATTATATACCGCTTTAGAATCATCAGGAAAAAGTATTCATATTATAGGAGGTGCAGATATAGCAGACGAGTTAGACGCTAAAAGAGCTATAGATCAAGGATGCAGATTAGCTGCCTCATTATAGTTTTTTGAAACTATTTTTTAATGATTTATCCTACAAATTTCCAATAGACCAAAATACCATTTCTTGAATAGTATAACTTCAAAAAAATGTCGACATTTGTTTTTCTAACCAACTACTAAAATTTTTATAATTTTAGTAACTTAAATTAATACCAATGGATAAAAATGGAGTTTTAGCATGGGCCACAATCATCATGATAGTTGTAGGTTTAGCATTGATAGGCCTAGGAGCGTTTAGATATGACGATGTAGCAGGATGGGGGTTTGCATCAGTAGGAATTGGTTTTTTTGCCATTGCATGGGTATTCAATGCATTAAAAGGAAGAGTCTAGTTTTATTTAATTTTAAATTACCATTAAATGTCTGATGATAAAAAAGTTATTTTCTCCATGTCTGGAGTTAATAAAACTTACCAAAGTACAAATAAACAAGTTTTAAAAAATATTTACTTAAGTTTCTTTTATGGAGCTAAAATTGGGATCCTTGGATTAAACGGATCAGGGAAGTCTACACTTTTAAAAATTATAGCTGGAGTTGAGAAAAACTTTCAGGGAGATGTTACTTTTTCTCCAGGATACAAAGTTGGATATTTAGAGCAAGAGCCCAAACTAGATCCAGAGAAAACTGTTATGGAGGTTGTAAAGGAAGGTGTTGCAGAGACAGTAGCTATCTTAGATGAATACAATAAAATAAACGAATTATTTGGATTAGAGGAAGTATATTCCGATGCAGATAGGATGGATAAGTTAATGGCACAGCAAGCTGATTTGCAAGATAAAATTGATGCCTCTAATGCATGGGAGTTGGACACTAAACTAGAGATAGCGATGGATGCCCTAAGAACCCCTGATTCTGATAAAAAAATTGGTATACTTTCTGGTGGTGAAAAAAGGAGAGTTGCCTTGTGTAGATTACTTTTACAAGAACCTGAAATTTTATTATTAGATGAACCAACTAACCATTTAGATGCAGAATCTGTTCATTGGTTAGAACATCATTTAGCTCAATACAAAGGAACTGTAATAGCTGTAACTCACGATAGATATTTCTTAGATAATGTAGCTGGTTGGATATTAGAACTAGACAGAGGAGAGGGAATTCCATGGAAAGGAAACTATTCATCTTGGCTAGATCAGAAATCTAAAAGATTAGCTCAAGAGAGCAATACAGCATCAAAGAGACAAAAAACGTTAGAACGAGAACTCGATTGGGTTAGACAAGGAGCAAAGGGAAGACAAACGAAACAGAAAGCTCGTTTAAAAAGTTATGAGCGTTTAATGAGTCAAGATCAAAAACAACAGGAAGAGAAATTAGAAATATTTATCCCAAACGGCCCTAGATTAGGAACCAATGTTATTGAAGCTTTAGGTGTATCTAAAGCTTACGGAGATAAATTACTTTATGAAAATTTAGAGTTTAATTTACCACAGGCTGGAATTGTTGGAATTATTGGGCCAAATGGTGCAGGAAAAACCACTATTTTTAAAATGATTATGGGTGAGGAAAATGCTGACAAAGGGAATTTTAATGTTGGTTCAACAGCCAAGATAGCCTATGTAGATCAAGCACACTCAAACATTGATACAGAAAAATCTATTTGGCAAAACTTTTCTGATGGACAAGATTTAGTGATAATGGGAGGAAAGCAAGTTAATTCAAGAGCTTACTTGAGTCGTTTTAATTTTTCAGGAAGTGAACAAAATAAAAAAGTTAGTACACTGTCTGGAGGAGAGAGAAATAGATTGCACCTGGCAATGACCCTTAAAGAAGAGGGGAATGTTTTATTATTAGATGAGCCAACAAATGATTTAGATGTAAATACTCTAAGAGCGCTGGAAGAAGGTTTAGAGAATTTTGCAGGTTGTGCAGTGGTTATAAGTCATGACAGGTGGTTTTTAGATAGAGTATGTACACATATTTTAGCTTTTGAAGGTGATAGCCAAGTATATTTCTTTGAAGGTTCATTTTCAGAGTATGAAGAAAATAAAAAGAAACGTTTGGGAGGAGATATCATGCCAAAACGAATCAAATACAAGAAGTTAATTCGATAAAAATAGCAATTTAAGGTTTGTTATTTTTTTAAAGTGATTTTCTTTTCTTCTCTAAATTGATGTTTGTCATTTATGTATTTTTATTAAAAAATGGCTTCACCTAGATTAAATTAACCTTATATCAAATTGTCAAAAAATTAATGATTAACGCTATTGAAAAGAATCTTTGTAGGGGTGTAAATTTACTCAATTCCATTTCTGATGAACAATATAGTAATTCTTCCACACCTCCATACTATTCCAGTATCGGAACACATATTAGGCATATTTTAGATATTTTTAATTGTATTTTTATAGGATTAGATACTCAAAAAGTAAATTTTTCTCAAAGAGAAAGAAATCCGATAGCAGAAAAAACTACTTCAGGTGGTATTGCGTATTTTAATGATATTATTTCAAAACTTAAAACTCTCTCAGAAGAAGATTTTAAGCAAATAATTGCTGTTACTGACGAATTAGGGGATGGAAAAGTAACTGTAGATTATTCTCTTGAAGCAGTTTTAATGCAAGCTCATAGTCACGCAGTACACCATTTCGCAACAATAGGTTATATTGTAAGTAAATTAGATATAGAATTACTTGATGATGGTTTCGGTTATAATCCTACTAGCCCTCGATTAAGTTCAACTAATTGATTTATTTATCTATTTTTTGTAAACCAGTAGAATATTTCTGCAATTGTATCATTTCCTTAACAAATGGCAGTGTTTTAGTTAATTTCACTCCATTAATTTGGCTGTTATATCTAGCAATTTTAAATAGGTGCTTCCAATGATCTCTTATAATTTTTAATGCTTTAAAATAATTGATTTTACTTGCATCGTAAATATTTCCTGGTTCGGCCAAAATACCATTTATCTCTACTATCATAAAATTGCCTTCATATAGCTCTCTTAAACTGTTGTATTTAATATCTAAACGACCGTAATACCATCCATCTATTTGATGACTTATAGAATCTAAAATAGTTTCTATTTTTTTATTTATTAAGTGATTTCCATCAATAAACTGGGTTCCTTTTGAATGATTTCCAATTGAGGACAACTTCTTTACACTATTTTTCTCTAGAATTAAATTCCAGTCTATAGTAGTATCTTCTTTTAATGTTGAATAGTATATTGAGGCTCTCTTATCTTGATGAACTAATTCTATTAAGCTTGATTTTCCATCTCCTTTAATTGACAAAAACTTTTTTAAAGTAAGGGAAGAAATTGTCCCTTTTTTATGGTAAGGATATCTGTAATAAAAAATACCACATTCATATTCATGTGTCATAAATTGTTGTATGATAAAATCAATAGAGTATTTTTTTAAATGATTTATAAGTGATGATTTTGTTTTAATTTTTTTCACCAATAAACCCCTAAAACCAACATCAGGTTTAATAATGAGAGGAAAAGTAATTCCCTTGTTATTTATTTCTTGTAAGGTGATCTCTATATCCTGATTTTTTCTATGAAGAATTGATTTTGGTACATATTTTTTCGGAATCATTTGTAAGGTATTGAATTTAGATTCTGATCCAATACCTGCGTTTTTTAATCCAGGATTTGTAGCTGTATAAAAAACAAAACTTTTTGTGCGAATAGCATAATAGAGTGCTAAAGGAATATTAGGCATATAAAACATTAACATAGGCCAGTATTCCCAGTGGATTAATTTATAAAATTTATTTTTCATGATTATTTATCTGAAAAAAGTGCATCTAGTAGAGTTTTAAATGTTTTGAAGGCAAAAAATAATGTAAAAATAATTAGTAATGAGGAAAGAATTACTCCTAAAATACTAATGTAAAAAAAGGTCCCCTCTTTGTATAATTTTAATGCTTTAAAAGAGAGAGTAAGTAGCAGTGGAGAAGCTATTAATAGTCCTAATAAAATTAGTAATTTTTGTAATCCATTGGCTGCTAGGTCTTGATTTATTGCCATTATTTATAGTTTTTAATAGCCTTTCTTACACTTCCGTATTCTTGTAATAATTGGCTGGCTTTTGTTTTATTAATATGAAGTTCTTTGCAAAGCATCATAATACCTCTATTTACTAGTTTGTTATTAGATAGCTGCATATCAATCATTTTATTACCCTTTACTTTTCCTAATAGAATCATCGTAGTTGTAGAGATCATGTTCAAAACCATTTTTTGAGCAGTTCCAGCTTTCATTCTTGAGCTTCCAGTAACAAATTCAGGTCCAACAACTGTTTCTATAGGATACAATGCAGTAGTACTTAAGGGAGAATTTTTATTACAGGTTATACATCCCGTAATAATCTCATTTTTATTACACATTTCTAGAGCTGAAATTACATATGGAGTAGTGCCTGAAGCAGCTATTCCTACAACAACATCTTTTGTTGAAATTTGTTGGTCTTGAAGATCTTTCCAGCCCTGAGTTTTAGAATCCTCTGCAAATTCAACGGCTTTTCGGATAGCTGTATCCCCACCAGCGATTAAACCATTTACTAATTCATGAGGTACCCCGAATGTTGGTGGGCACTCAGAGGCATCTAAAATTCCAAGTCGACCACTAGTTCCAGCTCCAATATAAAATAAACGACCTCCATTGGTTAGCTTTTTAACAATGATTTTTGAAAGAAGTTCAATTTGAGGAATTGCTTTTTCTACTGAAAAAGCCACCGTTTTATCTTCATTATTTATATAAGTTAAGAGTTCTGAGGTAGACATCTTTTCCAGATGATTATAGTTAGAATCTAGCTCTGTAGTTTTTGTGTAGCCCATTATTTATAAAACATTACTTTATATCCATAAATATAAATATAAATTAAGCTGAAATTAATTAAATCTAAAAAAAAAGAGTGCATTTATGCACTCTTAAATTTAAGAAAGGAAAAAGTATTTACATATTCCCTAAAATCTTTGTTAACGTATTACTTGGTTGCATTGCTTTATCTGCTAAAATACTGTTTGGAAGATAATAACCACCAATATTTATTGATTCCCCTTGGATAGAGTTTAGTTCATTAATGATTTTTTGCTCATTTTTACTTAATTCCTCTGAAATTTTAGAAAATTCATTTTTTAATTCATCATCTTTATCTTGAGAAGCCAATGCTTTAGCCCAGAATAACGCTAAATAAAAGTGACTTCCTCTATTGTCTAGTTCACCAACTTTTCTTGAAGGAGATTTTTTATGATCTAAAAACATATCTGTAGCATCATCTAGTGTTTCAGATAATACAATTGCTTTTGAGTTATTGTTTGTAGTTCCATAATGTTCTAATGATACTGCTAATGCTAAAAACTCACCTAAAGAATCCCAACGTAAATGATTTTCTTTAGAAAATTGTTGCACGTGTTTTGGAGCTGAACCTCCGGCACCAGTTTCGAACAATCCTCCTCCGTTCATTAAAGGAACAATAGAAAGCATTTTAGCAGATGTTCCCAATTCTAAAATAGGGAAGAGGTCTGTTAAATAATCACGAAGAACATTACCTGTAACAGAGATTGTATCTTTTCCTTCTTTGATTCTTTCTAAACTGAATAAGGTTGCATCTTCTGGTGATAAGATTCTAATATCCAATCCTTCTGTATTGTGATCTTGTAAATAGGTATTTACTTTTTTAATCAATTCAGAATCGTGAGATCTTTTCTCTCCTAACCAAAAAACAGCTGGTATTTCTGTAGCTCTCGCACGATTAACTGCTAGTTTTACCCAATCTTGAATTGGAGCATCTTTTACCTGACACATTCTCCAGATATCTCCAGCTTCCACATTATGCTCTAGTAATACTGTGTTCTTAGAATCTATTACTTGAATGATTCCATCTGCATGAACTTCGAATGTTTTGTTGTGAGATCCGTACTCTTCAGCCTTTTTGGCCATTAAGCCAACATTAGGAACAGTTCCCATTGTTCTCGGATCAAAAGCACCATATTTTTTACAAAAATCTATGGTCGTTTGATAAACTCCAGCATAAGAACTATCTGGGATCACCGCTTTTGTGTCTTGTAGTATTCCTTCCTTATTCCACATTTGTCCAGAAGTACGAATCATTGCTGGCATAGAAGCATCTATAATCACATCTGAAGGAACGTGTAGATTGGTGATTCCTCTATCAGAATCTACCATTGCTAGGTCTGGGTTATTTTCAAAAGCTGTTTCTATATCAGAAAGTATTTCTTCTTTTTTATAGGGTGGTAACTGGTTGATATTGCTTAATAAGTTTCCAAATCCATTATTCACATCTACACCTACAGAATCTAGAGCTTTACCATGTTTGTCAAATAAATCTTTAAAGAAAGTGCGAACGGCGTGACCAAAGATGATTGGGTCCGAAACCTTCATCATTGTGGCTTTCATGTGTAATGAAAATAGAAGGTCATTTTGTTTTGCGTCTTCGATTTGCTCTTCTAAAAAGCTTAGTAGAGTATTTTTACTTATAAATGTAGCATCTATGATTTCTTTGTCTTCTAATGCGATATTGTCTTTAAGTATAGAAACTTGTCCATCAGCATCAGTATGAACAATTCGAACATATGTTGCACCTTCAATTGTTGTTGATTTTTCATTGTGAGCAAAATCTCCATCAGACATAGTTGCAACATGAGATTGAGATTTTGAAGACCAAGCTCCCATAGAATGTGGATTCTTTTTAGCATAATTTTTAACTGCCTTTGGTGCTCTTCTGTCTGAGTTTCCTTCTCTTAATACTGGATTAACAGCTGAACCTTTTACTTTATTATAACGTTCCAAAATAACTTTTTGATCTGTGGTTTCAACTGTCTCCGGATAATCAGGAAGTTTATACCCTAAAGATTGTAATTCTTTGATCGCAGCAATTAATTGAGGAACTGAAGCACTGATATTAGGTAATTTAATGATGTTTGCTTCAGGTTTTTTTGCTAATTCACCTAGTTGTGTAAGAGCATCTTCAATTCGTTGATTTTCAGGTAAAACATCAGAGAAGTTAGCTAATATTCTAGCGGCTAAAGAGATATCTTTAGTTTCAAAGTTTATATGAGAACTGCTTGTAAATGCTTTTACAATTG
>Ga0228666_1000226_pt1 | contig 35791 bp, 35 predicted proteins | sample 80DmetaG_FD_182702 | JGI IMG/M metagenome (GOLD analysis project Ga0228666, IMG submission 182702) | Seawater microbial communities from Monterey Bay, California, United States - 80D | ecosystem: Environmental > Aquatic > Marine > Coastal | place: USA: California | collected 2016-10-11 | reverse complement strand
GTTTTGTTTTGACAAAAATACATTTATTTTGCTTATTGTTGGTGTTATATTATTTGTAACACATCATATAGGAAATACTAATCAAAAAATAGATAAATTAGAAAGAAATATAGAAAGCAATGATACAAGAATATCTTATAAAATCCAAAAATATAAAAAAAAATTGGTTGATTTAAAAGATATGAATAATTCTCTTACTGTAGCAAATATTGCCCAAAGGAATCAGGACAACGTATTTCAAAATAGAGTCCATAATCCATTGACACCACCTGAAAGAACATATCCCTATCACAATAATAGAGCACCCGTAAATATCGCAACACGCGGAGAACCATCTCAATTTCAACAAATGGGTGTTTTAATTCAAGATGATGGAACAGGTAATAATCAAGTAAAATTACCATTATTTGGACAACAGTTGTATCCGAGATCACGTGAATGGAGATATTATACAGGTTCAGACGGTTATCAAAGTATTAAATTATCAATAAAACATGATGGTAGAGATTCAATGGATCAATATGGATGTAAAGAATTGTACGATGGAAATACTGTTGATGTAGATGGATACGATTCTAAATTTAAAGTAACTGTTTACAAATTAGATGCCCCTAAATATATTCCTAATATGATATAAATTTGAATTAAATTAAATAAAATTTATATTAATACATAAAATGACGACACCAAGTGTAACTGAATTGATTACTAATGATATGTATAATCAATGTAATTATTCAACTAATAGTGTGTTTATCTCTTATATTAGATCATTGGCAACCTGTGGTCGAGTATGTATACTATCTAATGATAAAAATGGCCCAAGAATAAGATATAATTATGAAGATATACAACAATTTTCCCTTAATTTATATATTGTAGTATTAGCCGATGAAGGATTTGTAATAGTTATGAGTAAATCTGATGTAGAAAAATTTTCAGGTTTAAATCTTTGGTTAACTGATGATGAAGAACAAGTTACAAAATCATTTAGACTAAATTTATATGTTAATGGCAATTCGACCTTATCGCCTAATATTATTATTACCGATCTTCCGGCACAATCACTTATTCATAGTAGAGTAGTAAGCGATGACATAAATAATCATGATAATAATGAAACTGAACAAAATACAGATAATAGAACAATTAACATTTCCTTAGAAGACATTATTATTAAGAGAAATTATTAATATCTATTTGTAGTAAAAAAAAACATTAAATAAATTTTTTTTTATTACCAATTTAACAAAACTACGTTTTAAACATGTAACCCTTTAATCGTAATTTAATAATTTATATTGTTTATTATTAAATATATTAATATGTAAAATTAATCTACTTAAACATAATTATACTTATATAGATAATAACATGATTGAATCAAGTGGAGGAGTAATTGTTTATGAATACGACTTTATAGAAAATCTCTCAACTACATTTAGTGCAGAATTGGATGAAGATGTTCTTGCCAATTTACTTGAAATCAAAAAAACTAATAAATTTATAAGACGAAAAAGCCCATTAAGACTTAGTTATAAAATGACCGCAGCAGACACATGGAGAAAAGCACGAGAAAATTCTGGTAATGAGCCAACTAATGATTTTACGAAGTTATTAATTTCTAATCTTAACAAGATATCTGAAATTAATTTTCCCCAAATAGCTACAAAAATAAATGATATTTACATAGATTTAACTTCTGTGGAAGAGCGCTTAGGCTTTATTAAGTGTATTTGTGATAAAGCTGTTACTGAAAATATTTACTGTGGATTATATGCCCAGCTGATTAATAATCTTTCAAATGTTTCTGAAAACGTAGATACAAATATAATAGAAATAGTTCTCGAGTTTTGTAATAAATTTTTTGAAAAATTTAATACCACCGATATAGAAGAATTAAAAGATATCAATGATTATGAAAAATTATGTAGTATTATGAAAATTAAAACTCAACTGATCGGAGGATATATATTTATAGCGAATCTATACAAGTATAATATAGTTTCATATGAAACTGTTTTTAAAAATTATGAACTTCTAATTAGTCTTACTCAAAATGCTCCTAAAGATTATGTAGGTAAATATATTGATGCTATTATAAGTATATTAAGCAATTGTGGTGCCAAATTAGAAAATGACTACCCTGATATATTTAAGAAAAACTTCATGGAAATTTGTTACAGTCTTTCAAAAGAAGGCGGAGATTTAATACCGAAGTATAGATTTAAATTAATGGATATATGTGATAAATTTGAAAATCATTGGTCTTTATCCGATTCTGATTGGAATAAGGTTTAATTATTTTAAAATAATTAGTATTTAAAAATTATTTTAAAATATAATATATGAGTGACAGACTTACAACATTGCATATAAAATGTGTAATTTTAGGTGAAGCAAATGTAGGTAAAACATCCTTAATTACAAGATATTTTTATGGAAAATTCCATCAGTTTTGTGAATCAACGATAGGATGTTCATTCAGTAATAAAGCAATTGATATTGATGGAACAAAATATAAACTAGATGTATGGGATACTGCTGGACAAGAAAAATATAGAGGTTTGATGCCTATGTATTACCGAAACGCTGATATAGTATTTTTATGTATTGATTTAACAGAGAGAAATCAATCTAGATTGATAGAAAATTATAATTACTGGACCTCACAAATTAGTAAACATAGTGATAATCCTAACCGAATCGTGGTATTAGTAGGAACAAAACAAGATCATAGGCTTCAATCAATGACTGAAGAACAAATTAGAGAATTACTTAAAGAAAATGACTATAAATATTTTGAAACATCGTCTAAATCAAATACAGGAATTACCGAATTATTCCAATATGCTGCTAAAACAGCATCATCCATAGTAGATGAACGGGAAAAGCAAATTATTGATACTGCTAGGAATAACTTAACTATAGGAAACCCCATTATTAAACAAAGTGGTGGGGGCTATTCTTGCTGTTAGTTATAATAAAATTTTTATTATAATTAATTAATAAGCACCATATAAATCACCGTGTTTTATTACACGTCTTATTATTTTACACTTTCTAGGAGGTTGATTTCTTGTTAAATTAATTGGCGTTCTAGGAATATAATTTGTGTATTTAGGAGGTGATTTTTCTTTTTTAGGAGGAGACAGTTTTCTAACTACATACATCTTCTTATCTGGTTTAGACTTGGGCTTAGGTTTAGGTTTTGGTGGAGATTTAGGTTTTTTTTTTATTTTTTTCTTCTTGATTTTTTTTTTAGGTTTAGGTTTAGTGCAAACCGCTATTTTAGTTTTTAAAATATAGTCAGATAAATCAGGGTTTTTGGGACAAGTTGGTATTTCGCTCTTCAACATATACTTACTCATATTAGGCTGAGGTGATACACGACTTTTAAGAATATATTTAGACATGTCAATTGTTGTAGCATTAAGTTTTTGTTTCAAGTGTGATAATCTCTTACTATCCTTTTTAGTATCCTTTTTTTCCTTAGGTTCTGGTTTATCAATACAAAAACCAGTGCTTTTTTCAGTTTTGGTTTCTTTTGGTTTAATTTTATTAAGATCAATAGGTTTAACATTCGGGTTAGTATTTTCTAAGCTATTTATCTCTTTATTAAGTTTTTCTACTGCCGCACTGATATCATCGGGATGTTTATGTTCACGCGGATTTTTATTACGAATATTGTTCTCGAATCTTTCTGTTTTAATAGGTTTTTTAATACTTAATAGACCTACACAACATATTAATAATAAAGCTAACATAATAAAAACTTTATTGTTCATTATTATATTAGTGATAAATTCTTTTAGAATAGACAATATAAATATAAATTATTTTTTGGCTTTTCTGAAAGATCTTCTTACTATACGTTTTCTTATTACTCTTTGCGGATGAACTTTTTCATCTATAATTTTATTTCCAAAATTTAATGCATCTTTAGGTTCTAAACCAGTAGGTCTTGCAAGTTTCATGTTGTAATATTCCCCAGTTTTCATTACAGGTTTACCATTCTTACCTGGATAAGGTTCTTCTTTCTTTGCTATCCATCCAGGATAATAGTAATCAGGATTATGAACCTCATTGTATTCAAATTTAGGTAAAATTGAACCTACTTGAGTATAGTCCATTACATCTACAGGAACACTTTTATCATAAATAGGTGTTACAGTAGCTGTATTTTTTTTACTGGGTATGCATGCGGGTGGTCTCTTTTGTGGAACACTCCAGTAATGTGGTGGCATAAAACTCCAACCATATGCCGATGCTACTTTTCGCGACGGTTCTTTATGTTTAAACCTTATGCTTGGCTTAAAGCTAAAACTTGAAGGGTCTATTGGTTTTACACCATCATTAGCTTCTAATAATTTGGAATCTCTGTTTTTAACACTTGCGAAAAATTTATCTGTACTACTAGTTACTTTTGAATCAAGATTATTAATTTTTTTATTTTGATTTTCTATCTTTTTCTTAAGAGCTGCTATTTGTTTTTGAGAATCAACTCTATTAACCTTTTTCGGAACTTTATTAGATGTAGTAAGATTTTTACCTATCTCAGATGCTACGGCTAAATTACCTGTAGTTTTGTCTATTACGCATTTAAAGGAGTCTTTACCAGGTTGCGATTTACACGATATACCAAATGATTTATTATTTTTAGATGATTTCTTTTTACGTCTAGCAGCCAAACGTCTTTTAGGTTTTTCAGCAGACGTTTTAAGTTTTTTATCTTCGATTTCCTTTCTCGCATCCCTAATCATTTTTGCTTGAGCCTCGTAATTTTTTTTGTTCATTTTTTTCCATTCACCATGTAGTATTTTAAGACTGATCTTATTTTTTCCTTTAAATTGAGGACTTCCTTGAAAGAAACTCCACATCATGTTAGTTTTATTATCTAAATATTCATCTCTTTTTTCTTCAGAATAACCCATAGGAGCATCCCCTCCTTCTTTAGCTTTTTCTAATTCTTTATTTAGTTCATCCTCCATATTTTTTCTAAGTTCACTTTTTTCTATAAATTCGTCATTATTTCGATCCATGTTACTTATTTTTTTAAATTCTTTTTTTAGTCGCTTATCCATTCGTCTTTTTAAATTTCTTAAAGTAACATTAATATCATTATTTTGAAAGCTTTCAATTGTTTCAGGTTTATCTTTACACGATAAAGCAACCAATAAAAATATAACAATTAGAATTATTAAATACAACTTCATTTAATATAATATAATAAATAAAAATTACGGTATAATTATAATAGTCTATATAATTATATGGATTCAAGAATACAAAATAAATATGGACAAGAAAACAACTCTTCTGTTGTTGAATTATCAGAAAAAGATTTCGATGGTATAAAGTTAAACCATCCTGATTTTAAGAATAAATATACTTTATTAAAGATATATGCTCCTTGGTGTGGATATTGTGTAAGAATGACTAATGAAATGAATCATTTAGGAAGAGAATTACCTAAACGCAATATAGGTGTAGCAACAATTAATTATGAACAAAATAAAGAATTAGTATCAAAAATAGGTTCTAAAGGATTCCCAAGTATGTTTATTGTTGATAAGTCCGGAAAATTACATGAAACACTTATGGGCGGTAGAACTCTTAAAGAAATATTAGTATCAATTAAATTTAAGACAAAAGAACTAGATAATTAAAATTTAAAAATATATTATTTTTAAAACTTAAAATACTTAATAGTTATGGTAGTATTCAGTAGGTGCTGCGGGTTGTTCTTCAGCGGGGTTTTCTTCGGGGGCAGTAACTACTTCAATTGGGACAACTGGGGCATTTACATGCATGGAAGACATCATTCTCATGGCGATGGTGAAAACGATAGCGGCGGCGAGGGAGTAGCTCCAGTCAAGAGCGCCACCACCTTGCCAGATAAGAACGGTAAGTGCGAAAAGTTGAACAGCAGCGTTTTGGGAAGCTTCAGTCCACCATCTTGGGGCAGCGGAAAATCCACCAAGTGAGCCAAAAGCAGTTGCGATTGCGTGTGCGTGATTTTTGTCGTCAAACATTATATATTATATGTAAATATAAAAATTTTTAAAAAGATAATAAATTTATTCTAAAATTAGATTCTGGTTTTAATTTGTTTAATCAATAGTAAGAGAATTAATAATGCTACTAAAAATGTAAGAATAAAAATAATTGAACTCATTAGTAAATAAGGATATAGTCTTTTAAAAGTATACATAATTAATGGTTCAACTACATTCGATTCAATTTTAGAAATATTCTCAGCTTTACTGACTTCTTCTATTATCTTGTCTAAGATTTCTTTAGTAAACTTACTTATGGCCATTATTTATAATACAATAAAAATTATTAAATTATAATACGATTTTAAGTTAAAAATAATATTTTAATATTAAATACATGACAACAGTCGCATATGAAAAAATTAGTGAAAATAAATGGGGACATCTATATAGGGTATCTCTTTTAGATAAAAATAAAATAAGGCCTATAGAATTAATTCTTAAAAATGTTAAAAGTATATTTGGATTAGAGAAAATTTACAATAAATCTTATATTAAGTGGAATATTTCTAAAAATGATATTGATATTGTTAAGTTAATAGAAAAAATACTTGAAGAATCCTATCCGAATTCAGATTTAGAAAAGTTAATTTCTCAAATATCTATTCGTTCTAACTATCCTACTATGTTAAAAACTAAAATATCGAATAGTTCAAGTCATGATGTAATTAAACATAACCAAGGTGAAATTATTACTTATAATGATCTTAAAAATAAATTATGTAATGTAAGTTTAATACTAAAGGTGGTTAATATTAATAACAAAAAACTTACATATAATTTAGAAATAAAAGAGATTGCGTTACTTAATAATAATTAGTTTATAGTTTTAAAATATATTATGGAGGAGACTAAAATTAGACATTTTTTTGAATACCTTGATTATGAAAATTTAACTAAAGAGGATAATTCATTCGAAAGACCAGTAAAAAATGACAAAGGGATTTTTGTTGCCAAATTAAACACACCTTTTTCCTTTTACTTACCTAAATCAGAACTGTGTGATATGTTTCAGGATACTTATGGTAACAACGTTATAAATTATGTAATTAACTTAGACTCACATTCAGAAATCATTCAATTTCTTGAAAATTTCGATACACTATGTATAAATCATGCATCAGATAATTCTAAATTATGGTTTGGAAAAGTTCTTGATTCCGAAAAATTAATTAAATACTATAATACTTTATACGAACTTTCACAGGACGAAAAGGCCTTATATTTACCTATATCTGTAAACACTAAAAATATAGAAGAAATAATAAAATATAATGAAAATCCTGATATTATATTATCTGTAAAAATAGTTGGAATAGAATTCTTTCAACAAACATTTAGATGGCAAATTCAGTTTAATAAAATAGTTGATAGCATAGACGAATCAGACGACGAAGAAGACATGAATTTTGATAATCTTGTTCAGAGTAGTAATATTGAATCTCTTGATAATTATTTTGAAGAAATACAAACTGAAGATCAGAATAATACTAATGGTATATTTAATTTTAATAAACCTAATAATATTCAATTTGGAACAAATCAATACAATTCTATAGAAAACGATAACACTTCATTAGATTCTCGTAAATTAATTCATACGTCAACTAATAATAAATCTAAAATTCATAAAGAAAATTTACAAGATTCTTCTAAACAACAACAGTACAAGTCTGAAGATAATATTCATGAATATGAAGAAAACTATGAACAAAATATATCGAATGATAATGAATATATAGTAAATGATAGTTTAGATAATGATAGTTTAGATAATGACGATCAAGATTCTGATGAACACCAATATGAAGACCAACTTGAAGATGAAGAGGTGGAACAATATGAAGATGAGCAACAATATGAAGACGAACATCAATATGAAGATGAGGAAGAATATGAAAACGAGGACGAGGAACAGTATGAAAACGAAGGTGATGAACATTATGAAAACGAAGACGAGGAACAATATTACCAAAAAAATAGCGAAGATTATAATAAAGATGATATTCAAGAATCTGAAAAAATAGATAGTTCTTCGGGTAAAGAAGTAGAAAATGTAGAAAATAAAACTGAAGAATATAAAAATGAATTTAATAAATCAATAATTAATGAACTTGCTGAGGATGTTATTGAAGATAGCGACAATATTGATGAAAATAATCAAAATATAGTAGAAGAGCAGGAATATGTAAATGAGCAAATAGAAACTGCGGTAGAGAATTATGAAGATGTAAATAATGAACCAAATCTTTCAAATGGCACTATTCAAGAAATTACATCTATTATTTCAGAAAAAAGAATAGAGGCCAAAAAATATACAATTAATGCTTCAAGAGCAAGAAGAGCATTAGATACTCTTAGTAATAAAGCTGATGAAGTAAATAAAGAAATACAACTATATGAAACTAAACTAAGAGCCTGCCAGTCATCAAATTAATTAAATTAATTTCAGCTTTAATAAAACTATTCAAATTATAATCCAAAAAAAATTTATTATACTATTATATAATAAATGGATAGACAACATCTAATGAAAATGGCTATGTTAGCTCTTGCGATGGTTGCCTTGGTGTATATTGCATCCTTATGTTCAAGAAAAAATAAAGTAGAAAATTTCGAAAATCATGACGGCCACGATGATTCAGCACCTGAATCTGGAAATGATGATTTTCAACAAGATGTAGATGAAGAAGGACTTGATGCTGAAGATGTCGGGGAACCAGAGCATTTTACAAGTGGAGGTGCTGCTCAAAACCAAGTTCAAGGAATCGGAAGTGATGGTTCTTCTGCCGGATATGAATCAGTTGAAAATGACCAAAGAAATGGCAGACCTGCCGACTGCTTTCCCAAAGATCAACTTACCCCTGGCGAATTACTACCTGGCTCCGCTAATAGCAAATGGTCAGAATCAGTTCCTTCAGGACAAGGTGAACTTAGCGACCAAAACTTTTTAACTGCTGGATACCATGTAGGAGTAAACACTGTAGGGCAAACTCTTAGAAATGCCAACCGTCAAATCCGCAGTGAACCACCTAACCCACAGGTAAAGGTATCACCTTGGTTACAAACAACTATTGAAACTGACAGCAATAGAAGACCACTTGAAATCGGTGGCTGTCAGTAAATAAATTATATCAATTTTATTTATTTTATAATATAAATGTCAAATAAGATTGATACACGTTCGCTTGGACAGAAAATTGATAAATATATTACATTATCTAATGAAATAAAACGTATTGATAAGGCTTCAAGAGATTTAAAAAAAAATAAATCTGATATCGAAGATAGTATTATTAACATTCTAGAAAAAAATGATTTAACTAATAAAGAGTTTATTAAAGGAAATTTTAAAATAAGTATGCAACAAAATAAAAAATCAGATGGATTGAACCAAAAATTTATAAAAAATGCCCTTGAACAGTATTTTATTAATAGTTATAGTGATAGATTATCCAAAGAAAGATGTATTGAAAAAGCAAATGAATTATATGAATATATTCTTAGTTTAAGAAAAACAAGAATACATTCGTCACTTAAACAGATAGCATTATAATAAGATATATTTTAGCTTATAATGTTATTAAAAAACACTACTGTCACATATTTTTTCGAAGAAGACTATAAAGAAATTAAACCTCAGCCCGCCCCACTTCAAAAAACCTCCGAACAAGTTAAACTTAAACCCGTGACACATACAGAAGAGTATAGATATAATAAAGAGTTTAAAAAGATGCGCAGTTGGCATGAAGATAATCATTACGAAATTGTATATCTATTTAAGAAATGTTTGAATATTTTTAAAATAAAGAAAATTTTACTTAATGATTCTCCTAAACAAATTTATAACGACTTTGTATATATGTTATACTACAAATATCATGATAATATTTACCTAAGGAATTAATTATTATAATAGATAGTAATCAGTTTATTAATGGGTGATTGGGTTGAAGTTACGAAAAAAATTAAGAAAGAACCTGAAAAAAAAACACAATTTAGCAGTATCAGAAATAAAGCTCAACAAAGCAATATTAGTGTTAATTCTGGTATTAGCTCAAGTAAAAATACTAATAATACTAATAATACTAATAATATTAAAAAAATAAAATTAGATACAAAAAAATACAATGAAAAAGATCTAAATCTTATTTTTGAGGATACATTTGATCATTATATTAATGAGGAATTTAGTAATTTATTTAAATATGTTAGACCTAATTCGGATTTACTTAAAAATGTATACCATTCAGAAGTAATAGATTTTTTTTATAATTATATTGATATTGAATCTTCTGTTAAAATGTCAGGAGACTATGAAGAAGTTAAAAATGAATATTGCTCAGATGACGAATATTTTTAGGTATATTTTCTAAATATATAGTACAAATGGAAGCTTTAAAACAAGAGCTATCGGGATTAGGTTTACCTAAAGAATTAAAAGTAAAGTCAATAAAAACCCCAACTCAATCAGGTGGAGGTGTAAGTAAAATTACACAAGGCTCTTCAACTATTAAAAAGAAAATACTACCGCCAAATTTTATGGATTAAATTATATAAAACAGTTAAATTATAAATAATAGTTTATAGTTTAACATTTAGATTATTATGATGTTTTTGATTCTTTATTATCAGATTCTTTGCTTGGAGAATCGTCGGTATCCTTAACTTGTGCTAAATTAACATTTCTTGGATCTTTATCCTCATCATCTAAATTTTCCTCTATAATTAAATTTAGAGGATCTTTAGGAGACAATATGTATCTAGAATTTTTATAACTATATCTAGACCATTTTTGGTCATTGAAAGGTCTAACTTCTACAATATTGTCTTTTATAAGTTTTTTATATTTGTGTTCATCTGTTTGTTTCTTTTTTTGTTCTTTAGCAAGCTTTTTATAGATAGGGTCACTTACGTAAACAAGTTGTCCATCAATTCCTTCAGGTCTGTATCCATAACAATTAACACCAAATTTAAAATTTAAATTTTTAAATCTACCTCCATTTAGACCAGGTTTTCCACAATTTCCCTTAGTTTTAGGATTAGACTCAATCTTTTCATGATATTTTTGTTGGATTGGATAGAGTGCCATCTTATTGGCCGACCATCCATAATTACACCAATTAGCTCCATTTTTTTGGGCGACAGATACTTGTCCATATGTAGCTAATTTAGCGCCATAGGCTTTGCAAACTTTTTTTGCTTGATTATAAGTAAATGCGTTATTATCAATATTAAATACTTCTTTTCTCCTTAGTGATAATTTTTTTATAATTTCATCACTTTTGTATGCTACTGCGTCCGATAGTTGTTTACTTTTTCCTTGAATTAGGGAAGTAGAACCAGAAATTGTCTTTCTTAATAATGGATAAAGTCCACACATATTTTTCATGGTATTTTTAACTGATAATCTTTTTCCGTCTGAATCATAGCGTGATTCATCATATAACTTATAAAAAACAAAACTTAATATTATCATTATAGCAATACCAATTATAACAAGATTAGTATCAGTTGGGATAAAACCAGTGTCAGCAATAGTATTAGTTAAGTCCATAGATATAATATATTACGATAAATATTTTAAATACAGTTACTTTAATATATAGAATAAACAGTAAGCCATTGGAGATACAACTCTTTTTTCTAAGTCTGCAGAGGTTGATACTACATTATCATCAAATTTATACCATTTTGAATCAGCATTTTTACAATAAGCAAAATAATGCCCTCCTGAGCAACCACCCATATGGTTACTAACTGCTACTAAATCATACTTAAATTTTGATTTATTGTAACCAGATACATACTTTGACATATCTAAATTTTCTAGAGGAAAATCAATTTGATAATTTAGTTTCCTTTGGTGATTATCGAATCTCTTAAAGAATACGATTAACACTTTGGGAAGGGTCCAGAATGATAGACTCTTAAATTGCTTTCTAGTTTCACTTGATATATCTTCTCTTGATACATACCTATCAAGACAATCATAAATTGTTTCAGATGATTTAGAAATTTCAAGACTTAGGCAACTAAATGGATCGTATGTATATGAAATTTCAGTTTTTGAATCCTTAATAGTGAGAAGTTTTGAATGATGTTGGCCATAAAATGTATCAATGATAAAGGAATAATCATTTTGAAAGAATTGAACGAAAGATTTCATAGCATCGACAGCCATTTCATCTATTTTATTACGTGATTTACCACGGATATTCATTTCTACTTTTTTAGATAGACAATTATGCATTGATTCCAGAAAGAATTGAAGAAACTCTTGGCTGTCGTTCTGACCAAATCCAGTGAAATCAATAAGACCCTTTTTAAGTGCAAGTGATTGGACTTCTTTTTGAAATTCAATTGGTGTTACAATAGAATTAGAATGCCAAAGTCCCCTGATAACTTTATTCCATTCGTTTACTATATTATAACTATCTGAACTTTGATTACGACTCACTAAATGTTTATTTTCAAGAAAGTATCTTGAAAGAGGAATAGTATTATTAAGGCACTGGATTATAGAATTCATAAAACATGTATTACCCAAGTTATTTAGTCCACATAGACCCTTTTTATACAGAAAACTCTTATTTACAACGTGTGTTTGAGTGTAGTCAATTTCTTTTGAAGACATTTTACTTAATACAATAAAATATCTTTAAAATAAAATCAAATTTTTTGAGTAATTAGAAGTTTTTTATAATTATATATTAATGAATTCACTCGGTTTATTATCTCTTGTTCTAGGAATAATCTCAGTAGTAATTACACTTAAATATGTTAATACCTATCAACATTTGGACGTAAGTCTTAATAAAATAAATGCCAATTGTCAAAATAAATCAGCTATTAGTGAGCTAACTAAAATACAAGATGAACTAAATCTTACTGATAAGCAAATGAATAAATTATTAAAAAAAAATAAAACAGCTATAAAAAAAATCCTTAAGAAATCAAAAGAAACTAAAGAAGGGTTTGTAAATTTTAAATATACAGACGATAAACAGAGAGGATTAGGTAATTTTAAATTTACAGGACTTATAAATGGTTAATCTTAATATTTAATATAATATTAGTATTAATTATCTTATTTAGAATTTGCCCACCAATTGTAAGGAAGATATGGAGGAGCATTAGAAGCCGAAGTTGATTCAGGCATTTTAGAGGATGGTCCCATTCGTTGCATTCCATCAAGTTCAGAAAATGAAATGTAATAGTCATAATATTTTACTCTTGAAAGGAATCCTGAAAATCCTCTCCAACCATTAATAATTACATTACCATAATTTTGTTTTGGAATTCCTTGAAGTCTATGTCTTTTTACAACATTACCATTAATGTATAAATCCATGTCACGTTGTCTTACGGCGACGGAAAAGTGGAACCATTTATTAAGGGGAATATTTTCTACATCGGCAAATTCACCTACATTTTTGAATGTGTTCATATAAACGCGGATAGCATTTTTCTTAGGATGAAGCCATATACCAGGTGCTCTGTTAGGCCAAGAAGAAGCATTTCCTTTGTGAAGCACATGTTTCCATTGTCCATATTTGTACTCCCAATTATCTATAAACATCCACATTGAATAAGTAAATTCTAAACCACCTAATTCATTCTCAGATCTGCGTAACGTCATCGCACTTTCTTTTGACGGGTCTTGTTCAATAATTACTCTTTTCATTGCTTGTTTAGTATCTTTTACTAACCAAGGATTAGCTGATGAATATTTCTTAAGTTTAAAGTATATTTTTTTACCTAATTCTATAGTTAAAACTAATACGGCACATATTAATGCTACTTTAATAACTTTAGATATCATACTATCTCCATTAACAAAAGACATCCCATTTTGAAATTGATTTCCTAAATTTCCTGTAATTCCTGTTAAGTTATCCATTTAATATAATATATATAAATATAAATTATCAGTTAAGATTTAAGAATAAGCATTTTTAAATTTTAAATGTTTTTTAATTTCCTACGCCACCTCCTACACCTACTTTTTGACCCCCAACATCAGCACTGACATTAAGTTTAAAATTGACCTTGGGTTTATTAGCAGTTATAAATTTATCTAAATATCTTATCATATCAAAAGAATTAGGACCAGCATTATAAATACTATATATTTCACTAGGTGAATAAGCTTGGTTAAAGTAAAAAAGATCACACAGTTTACCCGAGAATCCCCCATTTTGGCATATATGAACATAGCCTTTATTCATTTTAGGAACATTTTCTAAAGTGCAACTTCTTGTTAATTTACCGTTAAGATAAATATCTATAGTTTTATTAATCATTACAACCGATACATGCATCCATCTTTGAACTGGTATATTAACAAGATCACATGGACGCTCTTTCTTCACAACTTTCATGTTATTTCTAGGATTCATATTCTGTTCTTTATTAGAATAGGTATCAACTCTTACCATAAGATTATTTGTCTTAGGATATAACCAAATTCCTGGAGTAACTCTTTTTCCATCCTCATCTCCTACATGGAAAATATGTTTTGGAACATTGAAGTTATGGCCCCAATCATTAACATAAATCCAAAATGAATAAGTGAATTCATAACCTATATTTGAAGGTCTTATGCGAGTTCCAGGAACCTTAAGATATTCACTGCCATTATGCTCTCCCTTTATAAGGTAGGGACGATTAGTGATAGTATCTTTAATGTGTTTGTATATCATGTAAATTACACCTATTACTAAAGCAACAATTCCTAATTTCATGATATTTCCTTTATTAACGTATGGCGGCATTCTATCTCTAAAATTACCTAACATACCGCCTGTGGCAGATTCAGTCATAGTATCCATTATATATTATATCTACTTTTTATTTATTAAAAAATATATATGTTTAGCTAATTATCAATAATTTCTGTGTAATAATTTAAATATTTTCACTATTACCTCCAAATCCTATTTTTCCCGCATTTTCTTTTTGTTCTTTACAGAACTTTGCAAAGGGTTTTTTGGCTTTAGCAAGCTGTTCCTTTTTTTGTTTTAATTTCATTGTTCTTTTAAATTTGAATTCTTTAGCAGAAGCTAATCCCTCGGATTTTACCATATTTTTATATTCTGTTTTAAATCCCGCGTCATCGCATAACATGTATTTATCCTTTGGTAATAATTGCTCAAGTCCGTCGGCTTCTACTTGAACATTGAATTTAACTTTAGGAATAAATTTTGCGAGATTTGGTGGTTTCATATCGGGGAGTCTTGGTGGATTAGGACCAAGATTATACATTCTTAAAGCAGAACTTGGTTTGTCAACATTATTAAACATTGATAGTTGTGTAATTCTTCCTCCAAAGCCTCCTCTCTGGGCAACATATAGGTTACCTGTATTTTGATTTACAAAAGAACCAAATGCTGTCGATTGTCTTAATTTTCCGTCAATGAATACGTCCGCACTACTTGGATTAACCATAATATTTACATGTATCCATCTATTAAGTGGAATATTTTCAATTAAACTACTAAATCTATGGGTAGGATCTTTAAGGGTATTAGGAACTTCAGGTGATAATGATATAAATTTAGATTCAAATGAATAGCACACCATGTCATTAGCTTTATCTGCTCTAGTGTTTTTTACATAATCTCCAGGTATATCTCTTGTTTTTACATAAGCAACATCTGTTAGATATCCGTCATGCATTCGTGAACCTTTTTTCCCTTTTGTTACGAAACCATGACTACCATGAGTTATAGAAATTTCTTTTAGTTGAGCTATTGTCTTGTTATTATATTGCTTATAAAAGTGTTTTCTCCTGTAGGAATTACTAAATGAATTAAATGCTTTTCCCTTATTGTATTTAAAGTTCCCTTTTTTACCCTTAAGGTCATATCGTATAAGCATATTGTTTTTTTCAGGAGTTAACCATACACCAGGTTGACAATCTTCTCCTTCGTCTTCCTCGCCCTTATGAACAACATGCTTCCATTCATTACGCCTATATCCAAAATCATCAATATGCAACCAAAACATAAGATTATAGCTAAATCCGTCCTCGGGTGCGGGAACATTTTTCTTCTCAATTTTTAATGGAGTTTTACCTTCATGTGGTGAACGGATAAATATTGGTCTGGCTTCTTGCCAAGCTAAAACTTTCTTATATCCTCTATATAACATATAACAACTGATTGCTATAGCTAATCCCAGAAATATTTTCAGAAATATAGGTTGATTAATAATCTCTAACATTTATAATATAATAAAATATTAAAATACGAATAATATTTAATTATTAATTGTAAATAAATTTATTGCCTGGAACATTTAACTTTACTACCACCGTCTGAATTTCCAAACTTATTGGCAACTTTTTCATATATTTTTTTGAATTTGGTTAAATAGGAATTATCCTCAGGTCCTGCTTTAAATATCCGCACTAATTTAGATTTTGTTATAACATTTTTCCATGTTGTAATACGACTTAGGTATCCATCAAAGCCTTTATTGTCTGCACATATTAAGTTTTCATTATTATCTAAATCGGGAACATTATTTAAATATTTAGATATGTATAATTTTCCATTAATCCACAAGTCAGCATGACGATTGTCTAGTATTATTGTAACATTAAGCCATTTTTGCAGAGGAACCTTTTTAAATGTAATAATTTCCTTTTTTCCTCCCAAAATAGGTATTTCTACTACTATAAAATTATTTTTTGGGGGCATATAGATATCTAACTTACCTTTTCTCAAAATATTTTTGTATTCCATAAATTTATAATTCCAATCCTTCACATATAACCAAAATGAAAGAGTCGAAGCAATCCCATTATGATCTTTTGAAAAAATATACTTATTAGGTCCAAACGAATTTTTCTTTATCATATATTGAGACTTGGTAGTTACTATATTTCTATCTCCATATTGAATACGATCTATGTAATATAATACAATGCTTATAGCAATTACCGCTATAACAATTAAAGCTCTAGTATTTATCATTTAATATAATTAGACATAATTATATTAAAGTAATAGATTATCAATAATTATTTACTCAATTAGTATCAACACTAACATCTATTTTTACACTTCCTTTAATTTTACCAAATAAACCCTTTATTGTATCCCATATTTTTACATAATAAGGTGACCTATTATGACCCATTGAATGAAGTTTTTTTATTTTAGAAACATTAAGTGCTTCTGAATACATACCTATAGAAGATATTCTTCCATTAAATCCACCTTTTTTAGCAATATGTAAATCACCATTGTTTATCTTGGCAGGTGCTCTTAATGATTTTGATACAACAAGATCACCATCCACATAAATGTTTGTCGTGTTATCTTTTATAACTATACCTATTGAGAACCATTTCAGTATAGGAATATCTTTTACTCTTACTATATCATTAAAATGTTTATTAGAAATATAAATAAGAATATCATTCGTTTTATTATCTATCCAAATTGAAGGACATTGACTTCTTCTTTGTAAGTAGGGATCTCCTTTAGTAAGAACATGTTTTATTTTAGCATATCGATATTTTAGATCATTTATATGTAACCAACAAAACGTAGTTAATTCATTACCACCTAATGAATTTGGTATATCTTTCTGAGAAAATTTTTTATATTTTTTTCCATCATGACCACCCTTAATAAAGACCGGATTAGCTCTATTATATTTTTTATTTTGATATATTTTATAAAAAAAGTAAACTATAATTATAACAGCAAAGCATATTAATCCATATTTTACATATGGGGATTTTAAATTATTGCTTATTATGTTTGTAAATTGATTATCTCCCTTGAAATATGATGAGTATGAAGGTTCTACTGCTATATTAGGCATATTTATAATATTGGAACTAGTATTAGCTAAATTTTCAATAGCTTCCATTTATATATATTAAGATTTAACTTTTAAAATCACCTTTGATAAATTTTATAAATAATATCTATATATTTTAGATGATTAGAAAACCTAAACTTATGCTATTTTTAGTATTGTATATTTTAGCGATAATAGCTATTATTTACCCATTAATAAAAATGATGCCTTTATTCCAGATTAGAAAATGATTTTAATATCCTTATATAATAACTCTAATGCTTTGGCAAATAATAGTATTTTTAACAATTATAATATCAGGAATATTTTTATATTTTACTTGTAGTATTCCAATTGATATAAATACATTTGATAGTGGTAAACCTGGTAAGCACGTATTATTAATAGGTGGGACTCATGGTGACGAACCTGCTGGTAGTTATGCTTTATTAGTTTTACAAAACCTTATAAAAAAAGGGGTTTTGAAAATTAAAAAGGGTAAAATAACTATTATACATAATGTTAACCCATGCGGATTATATTTTGATAATAGGTATTACAGTGTTATCGGGAAAAAAATAGATCTTAATAGAATGTATGGAAAGGGATTTCCAATTAATCGTAAAATTGAAGAAATTATTCCTAAGTCTGACCTTATTATTGATTTTCATGAAGGGTGGGGATACATGATAAGGAAAGAAGGCTCCATTGGTTCTTCTATTACATATCTTAATGTGCCTTTTAAAGAAAAATATAAAATAATTAATAAACTTAATAGTAAGGTTACAGATCCTACAAAAAAATGGATTATTAATGACATAAAATTAGAAGTTCCCCACAGTTTAAGGGAACTTGCCATGAAAAATAAAAAAAGTTATATGTTAGTAGAAACAACTGGGCAAAAAAATGTTCAACCTATGCATATTAGAATAAGACAAAGTAATACAATTATAACGCATTTTCTTAAATTATACGGTATATTGTAACTAATACAGTAAGGTTGATATATTAATATTAATTGTTAAATATTAATATATGTATTCTTCGATAGGAGAAGGAACAAGCATGACTGACTATAGAAAAATCAGTCAAGCTAAAAGCTATACCAATACATTGAAAATATTAGAAGAAACAAATGTAAAAGGCCATGTCCGTTTGGAAGCCAGTTTTGTTAAAAATAACGGTATCCAGATAAGAAGTTTTTTTATTCACCCTAATAATGTTGATAAAGTGATAGCAGATTTTAATAAAAAACAATTTACAATATTGAAGTCTCATCAAAATACTTCATCATATTTAAATGAGATGGAAACAACGGTGCTACACCCGGAATATATAAATAACAATATGCAAGATTTTAAAAAACAAGCATTTAATAATTCTTTTAAAGAAAAATTTTCTACTTAAAACAAACATGAGAAATATATTTAGAATAAATGAGTGGCAATAAAAACTATATCAATATTTGTCAAAATTGCGGGATTAAAGGTCATCACATACGAAATTGTAATAATCCTATTACAAGTTTGGGTGTTGTTTTGTATAATAGAGATAAGGAAGGCTTAAAGTACCTTTTGGTGAGAAGGAAAAATACTATAGGGTTTGTTGAATTTATACGAGGTAAGTATGCTATTAATGATAAAACATATATACTTCAATTATTTAATGTTATGACAGAAAATGAAATACAACCTATTACAGATAAGGATTTTCCATATTTATGGGAATTTTTATGGATGGATAAGAGATTTAATAAAACAAGTCAAAAAGTTAAAAGAGATTACGACGCTGCATTTGAAAAATTTAAAAAGATAAAGGAAGGTTACGGAGAAAATAAAATATCTATTGAATACTTCATTGAAAAAAAAGATAAGTTTTACATAGAACAAGAATGGGGATTTCCAAAAGGACGAAGAAATTTTAATGAAAACAATTACAATGCCGCCATAAGAGAATTTATAGAAGAAACAAATATTAAAAAAAAAGATATTATATCTTCTCCAGAATCAGAGAGTTATAGTGAAGTTTATACTAGTTATGATAATATACAATATCAGAATATCTATTATCTTGCGGAATATACCGGCGATGGTAATTTTACTATTGATAAATCAAAGCACGAACAATTTACAGAAATAAGTAATATAGATTTTTTTCCAATAAACAATGTTATGGATAAATTACGAGATTATGACGTTGAAAAAAAGAGACTTATTAACCAAATTAATGAAATTCTAGTGAATAAATAATTATTTAATATCAAGATGTTATTAGATATTTAAAAAAAACATTATATATTAATAATGGATACACCTTTAGAACCTGTAAAATTAATTGTTGATGATTTTTTGTCAAGTAAGAAACATGGCAGTAAAGCACAGTTTCCTAAAAGCAATATTTATGAAGAACTAAAAGTATATCATGAGAAGAATTTATTAAAATATAGAGAAGATAAAAAATTAGGATACCTTTTTAATGATATTTTGAAAACAGAAAAATTTATAGACACTATAAGTTCTACTACCGACAGACAAGTTTGTGAATTAAATATTGATGTTATTAGAGAATTAATAGAATCATTTATGAATAATCAAATGGATATAATTGACAAAGATGCATATAATTATTATCCAGATATACAAGACCCCTATTTTAATAAAAAACTTACAAGTAAAACTGAATTTCAGAGTACCAAATTACCTCTCATTCTTAAAGAAAATAAAATAAATAAAAATTTTAGATTATCTAATGCTCAAAGATTTGCAAAAAATTTTATATCAGAAAGCACACCATATAATGGTATATTACTATGGCATGAGGTAGGTGTAGGTAAAACATGTGCTGGTATAAGTATAGCTGAAAATTTCAGGGCAAAAATGCGTGCTAACAGTAAAAAAATATTAATTTTAACACCTTCAGAGACCTTACAGCAAAATTGGACAGATGAAATTTTTAATATTGAAAAAGAATTAAATAATAGATCATCTGAAGAACCGGCAAATGTTCAATGCACAGGAACAACATATTCATCTAAATTTGCAAATGTTAGTGAAGACAATTTTATACAATTGAAAAGACAATCGAAAAAATATATTAATCAATTTTATCAATTATTAAGTTACAATAAACTTGCTAAATTAGTAGAAATGAATGTAAAGCAACAATCTTGGAATAAAATTAACAAACAAAAGGCAATTATAGACTATATTCGAAATGAATATTCAAATAGATTAATTATTATGGATGAAGTTCATGTAACTCGTGAATCAGATGAATCGTCAACACATAAAATGGCTGTTCAATATATCGAATTAATAGCAAGATATGCTGAAAATACTAAAATAGTTCTATTAACTGCTACACCTATGTATAATATTTCAAGTGAAATCGTATGGCTAATGAATATATTACTTTTAAACGATAAAAGAGCCCCAATGCGTGAATCTGATATATTTCAAAAAGACGGTATTAGAATTAAATTAGATGAAGGTGGGAACGAGAAAACTTCATTAGAGTTTTTAGTAAAAAAAACAAGAGGTTATATCTCGTATGTAAGAGGAAGTAACCCTATTAATTTTCCTATTAGATTAGACCCTAATAATGATAATACTTATACACCTAATCCTAGCAAAGAAATTGTTGCGGGAACAACACAACCAATAAATGAAAATACTTTAGATATACCTATAAAAAATATGAATTTTTTTAGAAATTATATGAGTATGTGGCAGTGGAAACATCTTAAGAAATTAATACTTTATAGTGATGAAGGAACACAACCATCCTCCGGATTTTCTCAAGTCCCTATTCGTGCTTCTAATATTATATTTCCCAGCTACATGGAAATAAATAAAAGTCAACCATCACATGCGGGAGGAATTGAGGGAGATTCCGGATTTGATGGATGTTTTTCATTTGATAGTTCCGACCAAAAATATGAAATGGCTGATTTTGCTAGAAATATAAATAATAAGAATACAAATAGTTTTCTTCACCGTGACAATTTAGCACATTATTCCCGAAAATTAAATAATATTGTTAAGTCATCTTTAACAAATAAAGGTATAGGTTTTATTTTTTCACAATATCTTAAATCAGGAACAACTATTATGGCTTTAGCACTCGAACAAAACGGATTTGTCAGATATATGGGTAATGGAGTAGAAAAAAATATGCTAAAACCTGATTTACCTAAAGATAAAAGATTTTGTGCTAAACATTTAAAATTTTATAGTGCTCTTTCAGAAAGTCAAAAAAAAGATTTTGTTCAGGCCAGATATATATTATTAGATGGCTCTGTATCAAAACCTGTTTTAAATCAACTTATAAAAGAATGTAGAGGAGAACTAGATGATCCTAATATGGAGGGCGAGCATATCAAAGTTATAATTGGTTCTCGAGTGACTGAACAGGGTCTATCTTTACACCGTGTTAGAGAAGTTCATATAATTGACCCATGGCATCATCTTAATCAAATGGCTCAGGCAACTGGTCGTGCTGTAAGAAATAAATCCCATATTAAATTGCCTGAAAATAAAAGAAACGTTACAATACATCTGCATATTTCATGTTTACCCAAAAAAGTATCTGATAAAGATGAGGGTATAGAAACACCCGATGAAAGAATTTATAGAAAAGCCTTTAACAAAAAATTAAATATGGCAAAGGTTGAAAGATTAATTAAGCAAAATGCTGTAGATTGTAGTTTTAACAAATATGGAAATATATATTTAGAGGACTTTTATAAAGATGTAGATCCATCAATGAATCCGCTGAAAGAACAAACTATATTAGATTCAAAAGGTAAAACCAGACTTATTACATTATACGACAAAGATGGCGATGTTAATTGTGATTTTCAAAAATGTGACTATACATGCTTTTTATATAAAAATGATGAAACTCATTTAGAAATAGAAAATAACTCTGATACATATTCTTATGATTTTTTGGCATACGATATAGAATTTGCGGAGGAATTTATACTTAATTTATTTAAGGAAACATTCGCAATATACGAGGATGAGATTATATCATCAGTATTAGAACAATTTATAAGTTCAGGAACAATAGATATTAAAAAAGATATCATTTATATTGCTTTAAATAATATAGTTAAAAACAGAACACCAACAAAAGATATATATGGAAGAAGTGGATTTATAATTAACAGAAAAAACGTTTATATATTTCAACCGTTTGAATTAGAAAATGTGAATATTCCAATGTTATATAGATATATACCTAATTTGATTTTAGCAGATAAAGCAACAATCCCCAAAGTAAAAGAAAAACTGATACTCAAAAAAAAAACTAATAAATTTAAACTAAAACTAAACAAACAAAATGTAAAATCTGTTAATATTATGCCAAAATGGGTAGCATTTAAAAAACATTTCAATAATATTTTTAGAAAAATTTCAATGCTACAAAATAGTTTAATAATTAGTTTGACTGATGTATCAAAAAATGGAATTCTAATAGATAATATTTATAAAATGACTATACTAGAACATTTTGAAAGTAATTTATCATCTGTAAAAAATTTAAATTGGTCATCAAGAGAAAGGATGATGATATTAAAATACATTATAGAAACTAAAATAAATAAAAGAAGTATAAAAGAAGAAAAAGATCTGTATGATTACGAGTCACTAATTTTTGATTATTATAATAATAACCAAACCAAATTTATTTTAACTTCAGATGATTTACCCAGTTATGATAGTCCTGGTGACATTAAGGGGTTTAGATTTTTAACAGATAATAATGGTATTAATCAACACATATATTTGTATGATAGTAGCGAAGAGCTATTAAAAGATATGACATCATCTTATGGTGATTATTTATTCAAAGAGACAGATATTATACCTAACTTTTCGTCACAATATGGTTGGTTAGAAAATAAGAAAAAAAAAGGGGAGTTAAATTCAACTACCAAATTATTTTTGTACTACAATAAGGAAACAGATAAAAAGCAGTTGAAGGGGAAAAAACATGAAAAGAAAGGGGGTATATGTGGTCAAGTAGAAGGAGCAAGAAGTATTCCCGATTTAATTAATTTCATAATTGAATTAATATTAGAAAATATTGAATTATTTAAGGGTTTTTTTAAACATTCTAAGACGATAGAAAAAAAATCACTAACAACACAATCTTTAAAAATAAAAAAAGATGCTAAATTAGATAAGGAAGCTTTATGTTTAGAAATACAGCACATATTGAGATATTCAGATTTTTTTTCAGAAAAAACCCAAAGAAATAATAGATTATTTTACAGTTATGAAGAAAGATTACTGCAAAAAATATTTAAATAAAAATAAGAAAAAAACTTGATATAAATATTTATAAATTAATAATAATATATATTAAATGGACCAACGTGTACAATCACTATTTATGAGACAAGCTTTCACCGTTAAAGAAACTCTTCACCCAAATGAACTTAATGAAATTGATACAGAAGACTATGATCAAAGTATTAACTCACTACTATTAAAAAAAATTAAAAATGGAATTGGAAATAAGTGTAATAAATTTGGATATGTAAATAAGGATACTATTTCTTTGATTAGTCGTTCTGCCGGTTCAATTAATACAAGTCATTTTAATGGTGATATGCATTTTAATGTTTACATTCAGGCAAATATTTGTAATCCAACTGAAGGAAATAATATTATTTGTAAAGTTATAGGAGTAAACAAAATTGGTATATTTGCTGTATCAGAACCAGTCCAAGTAATTGTGGCAAGCGCTCACGAAGAAAATACAAATATTTTCCAAGAAATTAAAGCAGATGATAATATTGAAGTAGAAATAATCAATTTTCAATTCAAATTGAATTCAGATAATATACAAGTTATTGGTAAATTTATTAAAAAAATAAAATAAATAGTTTATGTTTTATATATATTTTTTCTCATATATATAATATATAATGAAAGGATACGAAAAAATCACAAATCCTGTAACTGGTCGCAAAGTTTCAGTATACGGAAAAACCGGACAATCAATCATTGGTAGTTACATTAACCATGCTCAATCTGGTGGTGACGCTACTCCTCATATGGGAGCCCGTCCAGCAAGAAGAACCCAAAGAATAACTCAAGAAATCATGGACGCATCACGCGCCCAACTTGCCAGCCCAGCAGGCGCCGGCACAGCAGTCATGAACGGTTCCGCAACCCCCCATGGACACGATGGCGGCCCAGCTCCTATCCATGCTGTATCAGCTGTAGAACTTAGTTTAGTAGGCCCAGTTGCCAAAAATCTTCGCCCACGCGCAAGAGGCACCCGTGCTGAACGTGATGAAGGAATTGAAAGAGGCACTCCTATTGGACCATTCTGGCCTAATCAATTAGACTCACCCATGATGGCAGAAGTTTTACAAAGTAACACTACCAACAAAACTAAAGACCAAATCAATTTCTTATCCGAAGCCGGCGAAGTATCACAAGGCGAAAAAGATGCTCTTGAAGAAGCTCTCCGTCTTGGTGATGGCTCAGGTTTCATTGACTTCCCCGGTCTTAAACTTTTATTCCGTGGTGTATTATATGATTTCTTAATGCGTGATGGAAGAATCATTTTCCAATTAGAAAAACACAACGATGTTCACTCAAAATGCCAATCCCGTGGTTCCCGTCGTCTTGATGGTGTAATCCGTTACACCAAATCTAAAGGAGGCAAATTAGTTCTTACCAAAGTAGAACTTGAACGCCCTAACTGCTGGCCTAAAAGACTTGGTCGTGAGAACCCAGTCTCAAGAATTTCTCTCTAAATTATTAAGTAAAAATTTTTTATTTATGATAAATTTATAATTTCTCATGTATATATATAAATGAAAGGATACGACAAAATCACTAACCCCGCTACTGGACGCAAAGTCTCAGTAAACGGAAAAACCGGACAAGCTATAATCTCTAAATATCTTCAAAAAGGACAAACTGGCGGAGACGCTACTCCTCATATGGGTGCTCGCCCAGCAAGAAGAACCCAACGCATTACTCAAGAAATTAGAGATGCCGGCGCCACCCAACTCCTTAATGGTTTAGGTCGCGGAACAACTGTAGCTAACAGAGCTGCTGCATTACATGGACATGCTGGTGAAGCCCTGCAAGATGTAGGTGGCGATCCTCAATACTCTGTATCATCGGTAGAACTCAGCCTTGTAGCACCTATTGCTCATAACTTACGTCCCAGAGCAAGAGGAACTCGTGCTGAACGCGACGAAGGAATTGAAAAAGGCACTCCTATGGGTCCTGCCTGGCCTGATACATTTGATTCACCTAAAATGGCTGAAGTTCTTCAAACTAACACTACCAATAAAACTAAAGATCAAATCAACTTTTTAGCAGAAGGAGGTGTAGTATCACAAGGCGAAAAAGATGCTCTTGAAGAAGCAGTTCGTCTTGGTGATGGTTCTGGTTTCATAGATTTCCCTGGTCTCAAACTTTTATTCCGCGGTGTATTATACGATTTCTTAATGCGTGATGGTAGAATTATTTTCCAAATCCAAAAACCCGCAGATATTCACTCGAAATGTCAATCTCGTGGCACTCGTCGCTTAGATGGTGTAATCCATTACACTAAATCTAAAGCAGGTAAATTAGCACTTACAAAAGTAGACCTTGAACGTCCTGACTGCTGGCCTAAAAAACTTAGAAGTGAAAACCCCGTCTCAAAAATTTCACTTTAAGTAAATTTTATTATTGATAAATTTATAATTTCTCAAGTATATATATAGAAAAATGGATAAAATAACTAATCCTGTCACAGGTCGTAAAGTTTCCATATATGGTAAAACAGGCCAAACTATAATAAATAAATATGTTGCTAATGAGCAAAGAGGTGGAGATACAACACCTCATATGGGAGTAAGAAGAGGTAGAGAAGGTAATAGCCGTATTACCCAAGCTATTAGTGATGCTAGCAGAACAAGATTAGGTGAGGACAGATCAGTAGCTCATCGAGCTGCTTCTAATCACGGACACGACGAATTACCAGCTCGTCGCCCTAATGTATCTGCCATAGCACTTAGTGTTGTGGAACCTGTCGCCGCTAATCTTCGCCCACGTGCCAGAGGAACTCGTGCTGAACGAGATGAAGGTATTAAAAAAGGTGAGCGTATAGGCCCAGTTTATCCAGCTGTATTAAACTCAGCTAAAATGGCTGAAGTATTACAAGCTAATACTCAAAATAAAACTAAAGATCAACTTACATTTTTAGCAGGAGAAGGAGAACCTACTCAACCCGAACAAGATGCTTTTGAAGAAGCTATTCGCCATGGAGATGGTTCTGGATTTATGGATTTCCCTAATCTTAAACTCTTATTCCGCGGCGTATTATATGATTTCTTAATGCGTAATGGCACTATTACTTTCCAAATCGAAAAATCTGCAAATGTTCATTCAAGATGCCAGACTCGTGGTTCTCGCAGACTTGATGGAAAAATCAAATATACCTACTCTAAAAGAGGTAAACTTGTTCTTGAAAAAGTCATGCTTGAACGCCCAACCTGTTGGCATAAAAAACTTGCGAATGAACATCCATCCGCAAGAGCGACTCTTTAAGTTGATAAATTTAAACAATTAAATAATTTTTTAAGTTTATAATAAATGTCTTTAGAATCTAAAGCTTCAATAAAACTATCTCATTCGAAAAAAAAATTTTTACAAAAAGAAATACCTAAACTAAATAAAAATGAGTATCATGAAATTTTTAACATAATAAAACAAAATGCAGATGCTAAATATTCAGAAAACTCACGAGGAGTTTATATTAACCTAAAATTCTTAGATATCATAACAATAGAGAAAATTATAAGCTTTATTAAATACACTAAAACGCAAAAAAATAAATTAGAAAAGCCTGAATCAAATAAAAAGAATAGTCTAAAAGATACAAATTCTGATTCATCAGATACTTCTATAAGAATTACTCTTAATAAAGATACAATAGAAAAAGAATTATTAAGACTAAAGGAAAAGAAAAGTGAAAATTTTGTATTCCAGAATTTTCTTGACAAATTGTCTATATCAAATATAAAACAATTTTCAAAAGATGATGAAGGTGATAAAATGGTTTTTCCCCAATTAAAGCATTCTAAAATTAATTTAGATGGAGTTAAAGCAAGACTAATGAAAAAATGTAGAGATGTAAATAAGGCCGGAACAGATTTACCATTTATACCTACGGATGATATTGAATCGGATGATTTAAGTATTAATAATGATGATAATGAAGAAGAAAAGGAAGAAACAGACGAACATAAAGAAAAAGATAAATTACAATATGATGAAAAAACTAATATAGAAAAATTAATAAGTAATATAGATAATGAATTAGACTCAATGAGTGATATATCAGAATTTAATAACTTTTAAGTAAATTTGATAATATTTATTGATTAATTAATATTATTATTAATGCTTCATAACAATAAATTCAATGGACTTGTAGAAAAGGTATTTAGAAATATAGAAACAGTAGAAATATCAAAACAAATTAAAGAATTATTACAAACCTCGGTCGTTGTAAATAATCAGTCAAAGAGATCTGGTAAATTTAATGATTGTAGATTATTCAAAGAATTTTGTATTGGCAAAAATCTTAAAGAAGTTAAAAGAACTCATTTCCACATTGATAAACCTAATAAACAATTTTTTGAAGTTACAGTTCCACAATCTCAACAGTTAAAACAAGCCCCGGTAAGATCATCTCCTCAGAAAAAAACTGAACCGGGAGCGGAATCTTCTACATCTTTGACAAAACCCTCTGTATATGAAGAAAATTTTATAGAAAACCTAAGTAAAAGTTGTGATAAACTATTTATTCAACGTTTTGTAAAAAGCGATGATTATTTTAGTAAAGCCATATTTTCATATTTATCAAATATATTTAACGTAGCGCCAACACATATTAAAGATGAGATGCTTAAAAATATTAAATTAGATATAATTACCAAATTCAATAAAGAAGACTTTTATAAGAACTATGACTATTCTATTAAATATTTTAAGAAATCTGATGCTGACAATGTATTTACAACTAATCTACATGTTTCTCATAAAATGCTTAAGATTTATGGAGATATATTTAATATTAATCTTGTTGTAAGAAAAGATAAATTTACTAATTTTATAACTAAATTTAATCCTAAAAATGCTACAATAGTTATACAAGAAAATATAAAAGATGTGGATTTGCTAATGTCTAAAGATAAATTTATTAGAGGAGACTTAATTCAAGATAAACTTGGTATCGATACAAAATTTAACGAAATTGAACTAAGTAAACATAAATTAGATATACTTCAAAATTATGCTAAAATGAAAAATATAAATATCAGAAAAGCAGGTAAAACTGGTAAAATAAATGTTAAAAAAGAGGAATTAATTACCTTGATTTGTAATAATTAATTAAATTTGATATTTTTTTATTTAAAAACCTTTTAATATAATATACTATATGGATTATCTCAGTGACAATGATAAAGCATTAATTAAAGGCTATAACGAAAATATAAACCAAAATTATGCAGTTAAAGAGACTGAATGCGAAATTAGAGCAGGACAAACGTCTTCTAAGTTCGAAGGTATGAATAATCAAATCACTCTCCCTAAATTTAGAAAAATTAGCGATTTTTATGAAAATTTAGAAAGTAAACCAGATTTAGAAATAAAAAAACTCGACGAAATTCCACCCTCATTAGATATTACTTTTCAAAAGAAAACAGGTAACTTAAATCCTAGCACCAACCTAAGATTTAGTTTAATAGGCCGTAGTGCAATCACACTTTATTGTTCAAGTAATAGAATCCCGTTTAATATCAATCCTAAAGATGGTAAAATCGAATTAATTTATAAAGATTCATTTAAATGGGACAGCAATCTATCAGAAAATGAAACATTCAATACTATGAAAGATGCTGGATATGATCCTGTAAAAATGCCTGGTGATAAGTTATCAGCTAATGTAGATATTTCTTCTATTAGAACACGCATAGGTGGAAAAATTGAATTAGATTATGATATTAAACAAAAAGAGTTTAAAGTATCTTCGCTTGACAGCGATTATCTAAGAAATTTAAAGGAAATTGCAACTGGTGCATATAAAAGTATTAATATAAACGAAAGTTATAAATATTTTAGATTCAAAAAAAGAAGTTCATATGAGATTAATTTTAAAGGGAGTCATTTTAGAATTGACCTTACTAAGGTAAAATCATCAAAACAAGGGTATGGAAATAAACCAATGGCATTTAAAAAATTTATTGATGCTGAGGTAGCAGAACAACCCGAATCATACGAGTATGAAATTGAATTTTCAAGAGATGTATCAGTAGAAAATTTAATTGAGTTTATTAATACAGTATATATTCCATCTTTTATCAATACTAATATTCATCCGTCATATACACTGTTATCAAAGCAGGAAAAAGTAATTGAATCTTATAAAAACGTTATTACTACACTCTACTCAGGAAGATTAAATAATAAAATTAATAAAATTGTCAAAGCCATTGAATATAAATCATCTGAACAACCCGATAGTATTGACACTGAGTTTCCCAGCAAATTCGACTATTTTCATCTCATTAAAGATAAACCTGTTCAAGAATTAACAAAAATTAAATCAAAATACCAAAAAATGATTTTAGACGCGGAATCGAAATTAGGTATGTATAAGATTGATAATAATTATTTCATCAGTCCTAAAGTAGTAAGTATTGAATTAAATAATATTAGAGATGATACTCCTAAAAATTCTATTCATACAAATTATACTGTTACTGATAAAGCAGATGGATACAGTATGATACTTATAAAATTTGGAAAAGACGATACTGAACATGAAGACCTTGTAGACCACATGTTTTTAATTGACCAAAATCTTCGTGTCTACGATACAGGTATAAAATGTTCTAAAGAAGGAACCTATTTATATAATGGTGAATATTTGGAACACGATATTACAAAAAAAGACAGACTTAATAAATATGGTGTATTTGATTGCTATATACACAACAATCGTGATATATGTGAGCTTCCTCTTAAATCTAATGATTCTGAATTAGAAACTCGTCTATCATTGGCTGAAAGTTTCCTAAGAGAAGACTATATTGAATCTCAATCAGATGACACATTTAAAATATTTCTTAAAAACTTTAATATTGTTTCAGTATCAAAAGATATTTATTCATGTGCTCTTGATATCTGGAAAGATTATGAAGCAACTGTAATAAATCCTGCTGTTGGTAAACAATATTATCTTGACGGAATGATTTTTACACATGCCGAATATCCTGTAGGATACAATGCTGAAAATCCTGATTTTAACCTTAAGCAAAATAATACATGGGTATCTAATCTTAAATGGAAACCTCCAGACGATAATACAATTGATTTCTTAATTAAATTTGATCAAGATGAAGTAGTAAAACAAGGTAATCGCGTGATTACAACAAATAAAATTAAAAGGGTCCTAAAGGAAGAAGGTGGAGTATCTTCTTACGATACATACATAGTTGCTAATCTTTATAACGGTGGATATATTGACAATAAAAATCCATGTTTTCCAAGTAATTCCAATTATAATAAAGTCTTAAGACCAGTCGCTTTTAAACCAAGCACTCCAAGTATTGATAACATTAGTGAAATCTTGTTGCCGTGTTCGGAGGATTTAATCAGTCGTAAAACATTTACTTATGACGAAGAAGGAGATATTATAGATAATGATACTATTGTAGAAGTTAGTTACACAAATTTTGATGAATCTAAGGAAGGATATGTTGCTAATCCTAACATGCGATGGAAAATTCTTAGAACAAGACATGATAAGACTTATTCTTATAAGAATGGTGTTCATAATCAGAAAAATGCGTTCAATCTTATTAAGAAAGGTCTTCAGATTGTAAATTCTAAGAGAGATGGTGACCTAAATCCTTATGACTTAAGAACACTTTCTAATATTGTAAAAATTGTTACCCATATTCCCGGATTTCGTAATAATAACTCAGCTGGGCCATTTGTTAATATTCGTAATAACCTGTCCGCAATTGAAGAATATTATTCATCTTATGAAGATATTAGACAGTCGGGGATTAACTTTGGAAACCATCATGATATTGCTAATAAAATTTGGAGAACAATATATAATCCAGTTACAAAAGACATGATTACAACTGGTAATAAAATCCCTACTATTAGTGAAGAAGAACAAAAATACTACAACAGAGATGTTAAGCGTGATAAATCAATTTCATTGGCAATGCAGGATTTTCATAATAAAGTTATCAAAAATAGAATTTTATTGGGTTCCGTTTCGTCTGAATTGAGAAAAACAACTAGTTCAGTAACATTATTAGATTTGGCATGTGGTAAAGGAGGTGACATCGCAAAATGGAGAGATAATAATATTACAACATGTGTAGGCGTTGATTATATGTCAAATAATATTGATGACAGTAGAGATGGAGCTTGTGCCAGAAATACATTTTATAAAAATCAAGCTTTAGATCAAGGTAAAAACTTTCCAGAATCTTATTTCCTCGTCGGCGATGTATCAAAGTCTATGAAAGATAATAAATTTATTACCAATGCTCAATATTCAACTCTTGCTAATAATCTTTGGTTTCCCAATGACAATTTAACAACTAATTTTCAACTTAATAAGTTTGATGTAGTATCTGTTATGTTTGCTTTACATTACTTTTTCAGAAGCGAAAGCGTTCTTGATCAATTTATAGAAAACGTCGCAAGCAATGTAAAACAAGGAGGATATTTTATTGGATGTTGCTTCGATGGAAAAAAAATATTCGATAGTCTTTTAGATACTCCCAAAGGAGGAAGTATAGATAAATTCAAGAACGGACGTCTTATGTGGAAAATTATTAGAAATTATAGGCAAAATGAGTTTAAAAATGATGAATCTTCGGTAGGCATGTCTATTAAAGTATACATATCGTCAATTAATCAAATTATTGAAGAATTTTTGGTTAATTTTGACTATCTTAAGGAGAAACTTGCTAAATATAATATCGTGCCAGTAACAGGAGAAGAACTAAGTGAGCTTAATTTAGGTAATTCTAATACTGAATCAATTGGTTCATTTAAAGACATATTCGAGTCTAAAACAAACAACCCCCTTGTTTCTAAGATCGTATCAAGTATTAAACTTTCTCCACAGGAAAAAGACTTATCATTTATGTTTAACTACTTCATTTTCAAAAGGAAAACTTCAGGAGAAGAAGTATTAGGTAATATTATAGATATATTACTTAGTGATAAATTTTTCAGTAAATTAGGTAAAAAAGCATCTTACACTAAGATAATTAGTGATAGTATTTTCGCAAGTTTTGATAGCGAGCTTGTTAAAAAAGCAGTAGCACAAGCAAGACTTATTCAACTTAAAAGACTTAAAAAACAAAAAGAAGCAGATAAATTAAAAAAGAAAGCTGATTCTGAAAGTAAATTAAGTGAAGAGACGCAATCAACTGTAGAATTAGAATCTCAAGATATCCAAGAAAGTAAAGAAAGTAGTTCGGTCGAAGAAGCATCAACTATAAGTGAAGCATCGGGAGCATCTCAACTTGAACAAGTAGAAAGTCAAGATTTATCCTCAAAAGAAGAAGTAAGTCAAACAGCAAAAGCGGTTCCATTAAAAATTAAGAAAGCGGTTATCAAAAAGAAGATTAAATTAAAAGCAGATCCAAGGATTGAAAAACAAATCACAATACTTGGAAAACAAGTCGAGGCTATATTAGGTGTTTTCCAAAAAAAGGGAACTAAGCAATCATTCAAAGAAAATCTTTACCAAACATTTATGAAAAAAATAGCCGATATTGAGAAAGTAGCACCCAAAGACCCAAGAATTATTAGATTCAAGGAAATAATTGATGCTGGTTACAATAAATAAATCAAACGTGTATTAATTCACAAAATTATTTTTTTATAAAGTAATCATATAAAGCTTATAATTTAATATCAATTAGAATATTAATATGGAGTTATTAAATAAACCTATCATTCATCTAAACCATATTGATGATAAACCAAGATATAATCTTGAAATATCTGATCATATTCCAGAATATTTATTAGATAACAAGATATATCAAAAACTAAATAAGTACAAGAATAAGATTAATGAGGTTGAAAATATTAAAATATGGGATTTTTGTAAGAAACTGTCAAACGAATACGAACTATTACATCATTGTATCAAAAATAGAAACACTAATTTAGGTGTTGCTAATTACGACCCTATAAGTAGGTCCTTTTTTAAGATGTGGGAAATATGCAGAGACCTAAATATTATTGATACAGATAATAAAAATTTAACCTATGGAGCTCTTGCTGAAGGACCAGGAGGTTTTATAGAATGCTTTAACTTCTATAGGAGACGATATTGTGTTACCCCAAGCGATAAAATAAACTGTATTACTCTTAAACCATATAATACAGATATACCTGGGTGGAAAAAATCTAATCGAATCTTCAAAGAATGTAGTACATATAAGATTTCATACGGAAAGGATGATACTGGAGATCTATATAAACTTGAAAATATAGTATATTATGCTGAATTATTTAATAAAAGGAAAGCTGATTTGGTAACAGGCGACGGTGGATTTGACTTTTCTGATGATTATAGTAATCAGGAAATAATGGCATTTCAACTTATATTTTGTGAGGCAGTAACAGGATTATCTATTTTGAAAATTGGTGGTAATATGGTTCTTAAATTATTTGATTTATTTCATCATTGTAGTTTGGAACTAATTTACATACTGTGTTGCTATTTTGATAATGTATATATTGTTAAGCCATTTACATCAAGATCAGCTAATAGCGAAAAATATATAGTTTGTAAAGGATTTAGAGGTGTTCCTGAAAAAGACCTCAAAAATCTTTATGAAATAGTAGATGAATTAGCAATTATTTCAAAACAAAATAAATTTCCCAAAAGAATAATTAAGAATGAAATATCGGAAGAGTTTAAAAATATTATACAAGCAAGTAATATTTATTTCATCGGCAAGCAAATTAAATCATTGATTAAAGGACTATGCTATGTAAAAGAGGAACTTAATAATGAAGATATTAATGAAATTAAACAACAGCAAACTGTATATTCGCTTGCTTGGTGTCAAAAGTATAACTTCCCTGTAAATACACGTTGTAGGTTTTTAAATAATGCTAACAATTACAACTACATACCTAATTTTTGATATAATTTAAATTATTATAATTTAGATTATTTCTTTTCATACGCTGTCTTTTCCGAGTTCATCCTCGAAAGCCTTTAGCTTGTCAGCCTTGTCAACAGCAGCTAGTTCCTCAAAAGGAGCCTTCTCTTCGGCGCTAATAGCCCTCCACTCAGCACCAGCAATTCTTGTAACCTCAGCTACCTTAACCTTACCAGACAGTGCTACTTTAGCCTTATCCTCGTCAGAAGCACCAACAGCATTAGCTGTTGCTAAAATCCGAGCTTCAATATCTGCGCGACGGGACTCTAAGTAAAACATGTAGGAATTCTTGCCACGAGCCGGCTTTGGAACCTTTGGAACCTTAGCCTTCTTCGCCTCTAACTTCGTTGTCTTAGAACGTCGACTTGGTGCCAAAGCTTCACCAAGTTCAAAAGTGCCAGCTGCCTTATCCGCTTCGATCTGGGCGAGAATCTCGGGAGTTCTCCAGAGAATTTGCCATTTACCATCATCATCTTTCCCACGAAGAGGTTCATCTATACGGCCCATAAAAAGACCAAACTTTCTGCCATCTCTCCACTGTAGTGGTTTCCAGCTCTCAGCCTCCATCTTCGCGTGCATCTTGCAGTAGTCGCCTCCGCACTTCTTAGCAGTGCATTGTGGACCCATACCGAGGTTTCCATTTGCGGCAGAACCCCAGATG
>Ga0228666_1000225_pt1 | contig 35811 bp, 38 predicted proteins | sample 80DmetaG_FD_182702 | JGI IMG/M metagenome (GOLD analysis project Ga0228666, IMG submission 182702) | Seawater microbial communities from Monterey Bay, California, United States - 80D | ecosystem: Environmental > Aquatic > Marine > Coastal | place: USA: California | collected 2016-10-11 | reverse complement strand
CACTTTTTTTTCCTTTTTTACAGGCTTTTTAGCTGGCTCTTCCTCAGCTGGCGCTGGCTCTTCGACAGGCGCTGGCTCCTCTTCAACTGGCTCTTCCTCAGCTGGCTCCTCAACTGGCGCCGGCTCTTCCTCAGCTGGCTCTTCCTCAGCTGGCTCTTCCTCAGCTGGCTCTTCGACATGCACTGGCTCCTCAACTGGCGCTGGCTCTTCGACGGGCGCCTTCTTAGGACGTCCACGCTTCTTCGCGACACCATCAACGCTGCCGTCAACGCTGCCTTCGGTATCACTTGAAGTGGAAACGCTACCCTTGACAATCTTGGAACTCTTAGCACGGTCACACTCCCAATCAGCCTTACTTAGAGTAACACCAAAGAGGTCAAGTAGCCTGACTTCCACCTCTGATTGGGTGATGCCGCGCTTCTTGATGTATGTACCGAAACTAATTTCCTTTTTGTTATTTGGGTCTGTGTAACGAAGGTCGCTGCAATCATTGCGGTCTTCCAGCGTTCCATACTTGAACTGGCCGTCGTTGGCAGCGTTCGAGCAAGTCTTGCAGTAGTCTGAACCCTTAGACTTGCGTGTGAGGCAAGGGGAGAACAATCCACCGCAGACTTTCAGAGCCTGGCAGGTACCGCTGTAATCAACGCAACCCATGTAAGGGAAATCCAGCTTGATTGGCTTATCTTGTCCTTCAACTTCAAAACAAAACCGCTCATCCTTCAATGCTTTCTTCAAGTCGTCCGAAGTGATCGAACGGTTCGAAGTAGCATCAAGAGCCGGTGTAACAGGAGCAGTCAGCTTGATAGGAGAGTTCAACGCAGGAGCAGCATTAAAATCATCCCGACTGCGGTTCTGGTCGATCTTGAACATCATGAGCTTGAACATGTCGGTTTCACTGGGCGCGTCCTGAACACCCTGCTCTTGCATGACCTCGTCATAGACGCGGCAGAACTGGGATAGGGCAAACTCAGTGAACACTTTCATGGTCGAGGACATGGTAGTCGCGATAGCTGAAGTCGTAAAAGAGGAAGTAAAGATTGTAGGCAAAGCCAAAGATACATTTCATCATTCCGGTAGTTTGATTTCAATTTTTTTTAGATTTTATTGATTTTATTGATTTTGTTTTTTGATTTTTCAAAAACCCGTCTTTTCGCAATTTAACGTGTTTTTGCCCGTCTTTTCGCAATTTAACGTGTTTTTGCACGTCTTTTCGCAATTTGACGTGTTTTTGCATACAGAAATGACCATAAAAAAATAAAACACGTCATTTAGCAATATGACGTTCTTTTGCACGTCTTTTCGCAATATGACGACCTTTTAAGAAATTTGAAAAAAACTAACTTCATTATGTATTTGTGCTACAAAATTGAAATGGTTTCGTGCTACAAACTTAAATATATCATCACCCAGGGGCAAACTCGTTTTACCTCGGGTACCATGTCCAAGCTCCAGCCTTGCTTCTTCTTCGCTCCTAGAGAGGAACTGTATACCGGGGAGGAAACGCCGCTAGATTTACTGCTGAACGGCATCTCACTCAGCAGCGACATACAGAACCATATCAACGGATTTTTGGACGAAGAGCCGGATCATCCTCACTTGTGGGAAGGACCCGACGCATATTTAATATACCACGACGACCTAAATAATGAACAGCGGTTTCTTATTGATGAGGACGAGAAACACTGCTTTGAGCATGAGATAGAAGGTGATTTTGTAGTAGACGGGGGGAGTTTTCACGGATTATAATCTATAAAAAAGACAAAAATGAATAAAGACAAAAGGGCAGGGCAATAGCCATATTTTTAATTGTTTCGTAAAAATTGCAAGTAAAAATTGAAATACTTGCGCTTGTGATATGTTTACGCAACTACGGACTTGGGCGAGCAATCCAACCAATCAACGACGACCAATCAACGACGACCAATCAACGACGAGCAACCGAGATGAACAAGCGCTCCTATGTCATGGTTACCAAGGGACAAGATGCTGGTAGAATTGCACAAGTCGTTGACTACTTACACGACAGATCGGTCTATGCTGTCATGGTGAACTACAACGGATACGTTCAATTTGTGAAAAGCGACTTCTTACGCAAACCCACAAAACAAGAAAAAAACAAAGACAAAAAACAACACAACCTCGAACTTCAACTAGATCGATACCAACGGGCATACTTCAATGGACTTATTTACACAGATTAAATATATAACACACATTGTTATTTGGCAGCATTCTCAGGTAGCGTTTTCGGCAGTTTTTTTGATATATAAATGAAAAATACCGCTTAATAAATTACAACTCATTTCTATTTTTTCTTACTCATTTCTGGACTTGAATAAAATAGTCAAATTAGCATTTTCCACTGACATTAAGCCAGTAAAATCAAATAAAAAATATGGTTTGCACCCTGCCATTAATCATTAAAATGCTGCCGTTATAAACTGCCTTTATTTAGTTATTTATACCTTCTGTCATTCATCATAGGTCCTCCCACGTGTCGGGGACATCATCTTCATCCTCGAGAGCGTCCGGTAAACAGCCACCCATGTGCGCCTGTTGATTTGGTTGGTTGCTGGAACAACCCGAGCATTCCACTGGTTCACGTGGAACCTCATCCTCCTCCTCCTCGCACGCTGAATGGCGGACAAGTTGCGGTCGAGAAACCGGCGGTGCCCCTAGCTCGTGGGCCCACTCGACCGGGTCCACAACAGCCACAATCTTAGCATTTGCGCGCTGCACCTTATTTTTTTTTTCCATTGTTTTATTTATCTTCCCGGTAATCGTAGTATATTCGTTATATAATTTTTGTAGTTTTTTGTTTTGCTTGATGGAAAGAGCTGTTTCAGAGCGGTTCATGCACTCAGACACATCCTTATGCAAACCGTGCGCGTTTGTCCAATCCAACGCCTTTTCTGTGCCCAAATCAACAAGGACTTGGATATCATTTCGCAGTTTTTGTTGTTGTTGTTGCTGTTTTGACAAAAGTGCATCACAAGTGGTGCTAATTGATGCTACTTTTGCTGGTTTTGCACTAACAGCAACCGACTTGGGTTCCTTTTCCAAAAGAAGTGGTGTCCAAACGCGCTGAATACCGTTGCGAGTGGTTTGACGAATTACCTTATCTGTATAGAAGAAGTTCGGTTTTGTGAAGTACCAAACAAAGAAACACACACAAATGTGAATGTTCTTCTCCATATACAAATAGGTGTCGCGTTCGCACCAGCCACGCAACATCGTCTTGACAAATGTATACAGTTTCTTTTCTTCTGTGACGTTCTTGGGAAGGCAATCGCTGGTTCTCATCGCGTAAATCCAGATTTGGTTGCCGGCAATCTTGGTTCCTGCAGGCTGAAGAGAGTTCAACGCCCCGGCCATATTTTCCGGGCGCGTCTTGTTCTCGAAAAACGATGACAAAATGTATGGAATATATTGCACCGGAAACTTGCTTGAAATCTCGGGAGACCCCGTGACCCAAACACCCTGTCCCGAAGTTCGTTTACCGGTCTTCTTGTCCCACGTCGCAGAGAGTTTGAAGAACGTTCTTGGAAGGTTCTGGGAGTTGGTAGCGGAAGCCATGATCGTTTTGACGTTGATAAGATAGGTTGTGCCAAAAGGCGTTACTTGTAGGTGGAAACCTGGATTTCGTTTCAATTTTTTTTTTGATTTGTTAATTTTGAAATCGTTAATCAACCCCGGGATTGAATGTGGGCAGAATACCCCTCTGGGTATTGGTCATTCCACATGCAACTGCTTAATGTCTCCTTGAATAGGCTCTCACGTGTACAAGAGGTCAAACACTCAAGTTGAAAGTTGTCATTGTGTGCCATGCTCTGCATGACATCATCCGAGTCTTCGATGTCGTCGCCGTACAAGGCGCAAATCAAATGAAGACCATTGAAGCTCTCGTTACAACCCAAGTCATCATCGTACAGGTCACACCACCTCTCAGCGACAGTTTTACGCGATGTCATATTCAGTAGAGAATGAAGAATGTGTTATATTACTGTACGAAACTTGTTTCAATTTTTTGAACACTTGCAATTCTCAAAAAATTGAAACAAGTTTCGCAATCTAGTTGAAGGTAGCAACTGGTTTTATACCACAAACAATACCTTCGAAAAACAATGGCTTGTTCTAAAATGGCGCCTACTAGTGAGCGCTCTGACGTCATCTTCACAAAGGAGGAGGCGTGGGACCGCTTCATTATGGTTGTCAAACCGGAACAGTCCGGGAAGACCTTCGTGATGATCAAGATGATTAACGAGTTTTTAGCAGAAGAAATCGACGAGGACCTGACTACTGTGAACTTTATATTCTGTGACAATAGCTTATTGCTGACGAAACAGACCAAGGAACGCATTCGCACCGATGTTTATCTACCTGATGTTGAAGAACCTTACGTGGAACTTTCTTCGAGGAAAGATGGTTCCGCAAAAAATAACTGGGGAGAAGTCCGCTGCGCCATTGAGGATGACTGCAGAAACGTAGTTTGCTGTACAAACGGAAAAAGGGCGGACGATGTCCTGGAAATCGTCAAGAGACTCAACAAACACAATGCGCGAGCTTACAACTTCAAGATTTGGTTGGATGAAGCTGATAAGTTCGACAATTATATCAAAAAAACATTCATTCCGTTGCTACAACGCCATAAAAATGTGGACGTTTATATGCTTACTGCAACACCTCAACCAATCTTCCAAAAATACAAAGAAGTCCGGACGATGGCGTTGGAGAACACAACGCTTCCGTCGTATCATGGGTGGAATGACTGTGAAGTCGTCATCAGAGATGATGAAGCCGGAACAACGCTTGGATTTGCGCGTCAAATTGCCGATGAAATGTTGGCAAATGGCGAACTTGTCCCAGGCGCCAAGGGATATGTGCCGGCTGACACCCAAAAAAAATCCCACAAAGCAATGAAAGATATGTTCGTCACGAAGGGTGTTGCTGTGTTTACAGTGAACGGAAGCGGGCTTGAACTGGCTCTACCCCGTGACCCAAATGCAGCATCACTCGAACCACCAACTCCAATTAAAATCAAGAAAACAGAGGAGCTCCACGTCCATATTAGACACCTTTACACCACATATAATGTTAGTCAGTGGCCCTGTGTGGTAACCGGTAACATATGTGTCGGTCGAGGTATCAGCATTCAGCAACCAGATTTCATGTTCAATTTCGGCATTTTGTCGAATTGCACCAAAAAAACAGAGGCATCGCAAAACGCCGGGCGTCTGAAGGGTAACTTCAAGGAGTGGGCAGGATATGCGCCACCTCGAGTGTATACCACAGAAAAGTTCAACAAAATTGCCAGTGAATATGAGTGTCAGTCGCGAGAAATCGCCAAAATAGCATTCAAAAAGGTGCAAGAAGCCGGCGCCGAAGAAGGTACGGCACTCGTCACAAATGTAGAGGTTAAGAATACTCTCTACAAAGAATGGCAGCTTATCTATAGCGAGTTTGATAGGTTGGAAGATGCGAGTGAGTTACTAAAGAACTATGGATGCAACGGCAAAACTGCGAAAAGTTTGAAGAAAAATGACACCGGCTTCATCCTTAGTTCGACTACAAAGAGAGCATCCGTCTTGAATTATGACGATGTTAAAAAAGAAATGGAGAGCTGGACAACTACGTCCACATTTGACATCAGAACTGATAAGAAGACTTATGGTCGCGTCTTTGTTGCATACAAAGATATCAACGACAAAGAAAGTGTCAAGTACCTGGTGCGAATTGCTGTGAAGGAAGGCGAGGAATGAGGAGAGGATGAGTAGATTTCAAACCATAACACCAGCATTTAAATCATAATATCAACATAATCACCACAATCGGCAGGGCAATAGCCCATATTTTTAATTCGACTTCACTCTTTTTGGTTGCTAAAAATAACGTTCGACCAACTAAAATGTAATGCAAAATAGCGGGTTTATTTTTTCCAACTCATTTATTTTTTTTCCTACTCATTTCTCGTCCTTTTTTGAAAATCGAAAATCCCAGTTTTTACAGTTTTTGGTTTTTTTTCTGGGGATTTGTTACACAAACTCGGAGTTTGCGCTGTATCCTAAGCCAACGGATTTATCATAAGCCAACGGATAGAAAATAAATTGAAATATATTCGGAAAGGACATTTAAAAGTATTTTGAAATAACTCCACCATGTCAGCTAACTTTGAAGAGCTTGAAGAACATCTGAAATGGCGCCAACAAGTAGTCTGGGCAATCACACCTCCACCAAAAATCTCTAAGAAAAATAAGAAAAACAATACAACAGTAGAAAAACAAAAGTTGCAAGCCAAAGAAAATGAAAAAAAGTGGGGAAACAAAATGATAGGACAACAAGCAAACTCTCAATGGACAACACTATTAGGTGAGAAATTAGTACACCATATTTTGTCCATACTCAAAGAAAATCCTACAAAAGTAGACAAAAAAGATGGATTACAACCCGATCGAATTACAAATACTCGTGTTATTGAAGTGAAGACACGCAATTGGTATACAGATGGAACAGCAGGTGAAAAGGTACTTGGAACCTGGATGAAATATCAAGATGTACCAGAGCTATATGGAAAACGTTTAGATATAGTATGTGTGGCATTTCAAGAATATGAACTTCAATATGGTAAGTTTAAATTTTTCGGGAATGGTGTCTCCTCGAAAACAAAACAGGCATTAGATTTAGCAAAAGAATGGGATATTAGGTATATTAGGTTCAGCGATTTAATTTCTCCATTATTAAGTTACGAATTGACACCTTTCAATAACAATGAATAAGTCAATAAATCAATAAATCAAACCATGAAATCATGAAACCATCAAACCATCAAACCATCAAACCATCAAACCATCAAACCATCAAACCATCAAACCATCAAACCATCAAACCATCAAACCATCAAACCATCAAATCAAATCAATTGTAAATAATAACCTCTTCAGTACCTTTTCCTGGATTTTTCGAATTAATCGCCCGCCGTGCTTTCACCACGTCAATATTATAATCTTTAAAGGCATCTGTAACTAGTTTTACTTTTGCATTGCTCATAATAATTTTCGCATTATTTTTAATCTCATTAATTTTACCAAACAACTGCTTATGTTTATCCAAATTAAATCCATCCGACACGTATCCCACAAACGACTTATCGTTTTCAGGAGCATAGGGCGGGTCTAAATAGACAAAATCGCCATCGTCCACATTATCCAAAGATGCGGCGAAGTCACAATGAATAAACTCTACATCTTTTATCAACAAACTGATTTTATCTAACTCTTCTTTGGTCACCACGCCCGGCGTCTTTTTGTAGTTTCCATAGGGCACATTGTATCCGTTTGGTCCTTCTCGATACATACCACGAAAACACGTCTTATTTATGAAGATAAACAAAGCAGACTTTTCAACAGTATTATTGTCCATTTTATTGTATTTACTACGAACCCAATAGTAATAACTTTCTTTCGAGGTCATTGCTTCTTCCTTGTTTTGGGGAGTTCTATTAACTTCTGCACCTTTGAGATTGTCATACTCTTCGACGTATTCTCGTAACAAACCGTACAATTCATCTTTGTTTTTTTGCACATGCTTGTATACATTGATAAGACACTCATTTATATCATATGCGTAAACTTTTCCTTTTATCACTAAATCACCGTGCTCTTTCAGGCTTAACAGAGTAAATAAGATACTACCGCCCCCCAGAAATATTTCATGGTAATTGTTCGTCTCTAACGGAAACTTTTCGGATATTTTGTCAAGAAGCTGCGTTTTCCCACCAACCCATTTCAAAAACGGTTTTTGGATTTTGTATGCGTGTGCCTTTTTTTTCTGTTCAGCCATCAAATAGCTAGTGTTAATGATATTTAGCGTATCATTATTTTAAAATCAATTTTATTTGTTAATTAAAAACATAGTATAGCAAAAGGTGTCATAAGCCAACGGACACAATGTGTCCTAAGCCAACGGATAGAAAATAAATTGAACCAAACCAAGAAATACGAAACCTATGCATCTATGATCAAAAACTCCATACTTCAGTCCCAATCAAACAAAACAATGGCCGCAATGACCACGCAAATCTTCTCCAGAGAGCAGCTTGAGGCGCAACTTATGGAAAAAGTGACCACAATTGTCAACCAAGGAATTACGATGACGCAGCCAGGCTCTATCTCGTATTTGATGTACGGAACTACCCCTAGCAGGCAAGCGATTTCTATTAAAATGGGAAAGTTCGGTGAAGAAATCATCAAAACGATCATTTCGAACTCTCCTCATTTGGAACTCCTTCAGTGCGGTGTTCAGTGCATCGATCCCACAAACAGCCAAAAAAAGGACCTGGACCTACTTTGGAAAGACGAAGAAAAGAAAATAATTTACTACCGCGAAGCCAAGGGAAACATCGAATTAGACTCCGAAAAATTACCTGTAACAATTGAAAAGGTACAAGTAATTCTAAATACTTACATCAAACCAAAATATCCCGACTATGAAATTGACATCGGTGTGTTTAATTGGTCAATATACACCAGAACTAATCTCAAAAAAGGACTTTCACACATCAAAAAATGCGAAAAAAAAGGCGTAAAAGTAGAACATATGAAAGATATGATGGAACTGCTTAATTTTGAATGGAGTGAAGAAAACTACCACAATTTCTTTCTAAATGTGGGGAAATGCATCGACAATATGTTTGCATAATCAGAATACAATCAGAATACAATCATAATACAATTAGAATAAAATACCATTTCCCCGAAAACAACTAATAATTTTTAATAATCAAGTGTTTCGTGTTGATCTCGTCGCCCACTCGCCCAGAGTGCAGCTTAAATCTGTATTTTTTATCATATTCGCCCACAATGTAGCCATCATACAGCTCGCTAATGAACGGCGTCTTACCAATAATCATGAGGCACTTAATCTTGGTTTCCTTGAAACATTCCGCCAATTTCTCGTGCTCCTTTTTCCCAAAAGTGCAATATCCGTAGTCGGTAAACTCGCTATCGTACGGCGGATCCAGAAACATGAAGTTATTTTCATCATTATAGTCCTCAAATATAGTTTCGAAACTCGTGTTCAAGACTTCCGTCCGCTGCAAGAGCGCTTCGTATTTCGGGTTTTTAATGTCCTCGTAGTTGTAGTTTTTGTATCGACCAAAAGGTATATTGAATTCGCCTTTTTTGTTGTATCGAAGCATACCCCGATAGCAGGTTTTCCGCAAATAGTAAAACCGTTTTGCATTATCCAAAACCGCACTCCCATCGTAACCTCGAACCTTGTAGTATGTTTCTTCATCGTTCGGATGCTCTTTCATGAATTCGTAAATCGCATTACTGTCCCCATTTTTGATGGATTGGTAAAAGTCAACGAGTTCTTTGTGAACGTCGTTAATAACTGCATTCTGGGGGGTCAACTGGAAGTAAACCGCGCCACCCCCAATGAATGGTTCCAAATAGACAGAATAGGTGTCGGGAATATGCGGTAAAATCTGTTTCAGTTCGTCGGATTTCCCGCCGCTCCATTTAATGATGGGCTTTAGCGGGGCATTATCACTATTCTGAGATGCGGCCATTTTGATTATTGTTCTAATTACAATATGTTGGTAGTCTTTTAATCAATTTTTTATTCATAATGAAATCCAAAACCAACGCACAAAAAAAATCATGAACAAATCAATATTACTATTACTGGTACTTAGATTACTGGTACTTAAATTACTGGTACTTAAATTAGCGGCCCTTGCCAGATGTTGTCCAACGATATCGTTTCTTGGTGCCGTAAAACAAATTACTTATCATTCTCAATATCCATTCATAAATTGTTTGAAAGTTTATTTGTCCACCAACTTGAATACACCCTCCCCCACTTTGTTTCTTCCTATTTGTCCCCGGTTTTTTTACCATACTTGTGTTATAATAATAACTATAAATTATTATTATAATTCACACTTGTAAATCAATCGAAATATCCAACTCCAAGAGTTGTAAGCTTGAAATTAGGTTGCGAGCGATTGCAAATGTTTAACAGCTCTATATTTTAAATTGTTCCACCAAACTAACCATTAATGACCCCCCTCCCCGTTTTCAGACTACTAAGAAATACATCGATCTTATTATTTATCTCGCTATCTCGTTTCTCACTAATATCGTAGCGGAGTTTGATTAATTTCAACGTGTTCGAGATACCATTTTCTTTATTTTTAGTTGTAAGGCGCTTCGTTGTTTTAAAACTGTAATACATAATGAATATAATCAAAAACAAGATTGCTGCAATAAATGACCACGCATATAAATTATTGTGATCATTGTCGCTACGTTTCATTGCAATATTCAAAATAATAGGAATGAGGCAACCAACTGATATGAAAAAAGCCTCCAATAATGGACTAAATTGCTCGACCACATCCGCATAGTCTTCCTGGAGTTCTCTATCCCCAACATCAAAGTTGTCAAACGCGGTCAACACAGTAATAACGCCTAGTATACCCGCGCCCAATAGTCCGGCACAAAAGTTCGAAAACGTATTGCCCAACATCGCTTTTGACCCATGAATAATATCGTATTTACTTCTGAGATTGTCGACGTAGTCGTTGGTGACGCTTCTGTCTTTCAGTATCTGTTTGGGTATATTAAGCGGTTTACAATCGTAACTTTTAATAACATCCGACAGGTCTTTAAATTCATCATATTTGCCAATCTCGCGTTGAAACCGCAAGACGTGGTTCATGACCTTCCGCCAATCGCGCTCGTTCCACATGTTGATAATTTCGAAATTTTCTTGTATGTTCGCTTTATGTTTCGAGAACTTAAAATGCGAAGAAAGTGGAGCTAGAAACGATTGAACAAACACATCGTCGAGTGCTTCAGTGCCTAAACGCATCCCGAAGTTGTCGATAAAGCCAAAAATGAGAGCACCAATTCCCAAAACCATTATGACGCCGGTTTTCGAAAACTTCTGTCCGGCGATGTATCTCAGTGTCTGCTCTTTGTTGAATACCAAAGAGTTGGAAACTAATAATATGACCCCAATACCAAGTAAGTAAAATATTCCACAATATTTATCGAACCACCCGGTTGCATTTTCTACAATTTTGGCCGAACAGTAACAACCAATAAAAAAGGACATTATTATGAACAATGGAAGTATGAGTAAAATAGTTCTGTTATTGTCTTTGTCTTCACCTCCTCCCGTTTCGCTACTTTGTCCAAATTGTTTAATTTTGTCCAACGACCCCACAATTACGAATATTGCAATAAGTAGCAGAATATAATTGATGAGCTGAGAATATTGCATATATAAAATATTGCATATATAAAATACTGCATATATAATTGTAAACGTTCAAATAAAAAATTGAAGGCCGCGATGAAGTTGTCACCAAGTCTTAATCTTGTATGTACGAACCGTGGTATCAGACCCAAGGACCAAATATCTGTGACGTGGAACGAGAAATGCAAAAAACCGAGTTCCATATGTGCCTTCACAAACCATCTTCAAATCCCGAACGAGATAATCTTGTTCTATGTAATATTATGAAAGACAAAATGAAACACATCCCAAAGTACATTACATTTGAAGCAATCAGAAAAGTACCCGGCTACCAAGAAAAGGCAAAGCAGATCTTGCTAGAAGAAATTGAGAATTCCAAACCATTTGGTTCCTATCGCGGTTTTACCACATTTGTTGTCGAACCGTTGTATCGCGCTTATGTATGTCGCGTCATCCGCGAAGTATGGGCCGCAAACACCATTGCGAAGCTGAAGACATTTTGGCTCGAAAGGTATCTGGTCCCGGGTGGTAGAGGATTTCAAATTGCCTCAAACCTGTGGGATGAACACGTCAACGCATCAAATCGTCAATCCAGCCATCCTCGCTAAGTAAAAAGCACTCTTTGTAAGTAAAAAGCACTCTTTGTAAGTAAAAAGCACTCTTTGTAAGTAGAAAATTGTAAAATATTATCCAACTCTTCGCATGCAAGATAGTCTATAATTTTCGCATAAAGTTCATGCAATATCATAATTATTTTTTTTGAATGCGGTTCGTTCTTTATCGATTTCCGAACAGTAACCAGGTTCCATATAAAAAATATCAATTTATGTGATATTGATGTTTTCTTTCACCAATCCTGTAACAATTACGATTATTTGCTAATTTGTATTATTGATAATATAAAAACTTTCAAGGATGATATATTAACAATCGATATGCAAAGTCTTAACATACCAAACGACGACGAACGATGGCAGCTGCGCAGCTATGTGACAGACGAATACGTTATTTCGTCAGTGAAGTCGACGATGTTCTTCAAACTGCTAAAAAGTGAAAATGAAGGATCTCTCCAAAAGGAAAATAACCGACATATGCGGGAAATGTTGGATGAAATATTTTCAACAAAGTTCGCAAACACGAAGAGAACGTTCAAACACATCAGTGTTGAAAAAATCCGTCAAGTACCAAATTGGGAAACAAAATGCGACAATATTTTGAAAGAAGTAATGAAAGAACACGCGCCATTCGGATCATCACACGGCTTCCGCGTATTCAAATTTGACAATTTGTACAACGATTTCATTATTCGCATAATCCGCGATATTTGGGCACAAAATACAATCAAAAGGCATCTGTTGTCAAGATGGTTGACATACTATTATAGTCCAAACATAGGTTATGGATTTGAGAAATCGAAAACTCACTTTGAGTACCTCCAAGATGTTTCGAAACAAAGACAAATATCAAAAGACAAAGCCTATACTTGCAAAGCCTATACTTGCAAAGCCTATACTTGCAAAGCCTATACTTGCAAACCCCACATCGACAATTCAATAATGATATACATTTTGTCTTTCATTCCAAGTTTTCATTTCTATAAAGTCGCAAAATCAGAATTACTGTGGAGAAACTATTTCGGATTTAAGTCTAACCAAACGGTGTCGCTATCACTAATCCGAGAATACGTATTATTGGAATATTTCTTGAACCGCCGTCATTTGCTACTTTTGGATGAATGGAAGTCTTTTCGTGCTCAGTTCAATACACATTATCGCCCCCATTGCCACGGATATCAAAGTATGGTACAAGAGTCCAAAAAAACAACACAAACACAGATATCAATTGAAAGTGTCAAAAACATTGCCCGTTTGACTTATTTTATTTCTTGTCTACGAAGAATAGAACTTCACCAAAGAAAGAATACAAAAGACAAAATGGAACAAACAAATATTGGTATGTCTTTTAAGATATTAATAGATGCTGTGAGCAAACAAAGTGAAATCGAATTAGAAATGATTAGAGCGCTTTAGACGATCGGAGACGACCTGCAACAGACGTTGATTTTGGTCTTTTGGACCTGGTCTTTCTTTGATTTTTCGTACCTTGACGCGCCGTACCTTGACGCGCCGTACCTTGACGCCCCGTACCTTGACGCCCCGTACCTTGACGCCCCGCTCGCGAAATCACCGGCTCTGGTGGCAGCGTGAGGGGCCCCTGCTGAACATCCGGTCGCTGAATACCATATTTTTCATACAAGCGATAAATAACATTTTTTTTCAAGCGTATACCATCTAAAAACGTCTTAATTTGACTTTTCGAGCTCTCATCGACCGCGCTCAATTTGGTAGCCACTTTACAATTGTCTACATGCTCGACGTTAAACTGCCACAATTCGTTATTATCGAAAAGTATTTCATATTGGTATTCGTATTCCATTTGTTCAGTATCCTTATTTTTGACGTAGTTCCACTTTTTCTGCAAAATCACCCCCAAATATTTATTAGGATCACGCTTTTTATTCTTGTAAAAGTAATTTGCTTCGAATTCGACAAAATCAAAAACATCGTATGCCGAATTGCTGCTGCTCGTCGCCGCCGACCCTGGCACGTCGAGCGAATTGTCAATCTTGTGTTTGATGTCAACATGTACACGATTTTCATGATAATCGACCGCCAATTGTATGGCTATACTCGGAATCGCCTTTTTCACAACTCTCGGTTCTTTGTATTCCAAGTTTGTCTTTTGTAGTTGATGAAATATAATCTTGTCGGCTTTCTTAGTTCGCGTTTCAGTAATTTCGACAGCTCGAAACAGGTTGTCGTCCTTGTCCCGAACTACTCGCCCGAGCAACCATTTGCATTGCGACGGCATATACTGGTAGCTTGCGTTCATCCCGCGGGTCAGATATAATTTTGCTTTCTTTACAGGGAGATCATAATAATAATGATAGTTGTTGACCATCGAATAGTCCTCCAATGTTTTAATTTGTTTCATATAGTCCAAGACATGACTTATATGCGAGAAGAACTTTTTGGTCACATTCGAACTCTCGGAAGCTCCCGGTCCCCGGGAAGCAGAAGTCGTAGTTTCTTCAAATGATATGATAATCCCCGTAGGTATATTATTCTCTTGTCCGGTCTGCGTTTTCTTGACTTGTGCATAATATTCACCGTATTTTCGAAGTTCATCGGTTTTGGTTTTGTGGTAGTATATATCGACCAGTTTCATGTTTCGTCCCAACGGAGGCGACCTCCCATCTTTCTCCGCCGCAACAACCAATTTGTCCATAAAATACTTTTTATTCCCATGCTTGAGCGAGAGGTGTTCTTTTTTTTTTTGGACTTGAGAATATTGATTCTTCTTTTGTTCTACATAATCATGTCGATGTTCAATAATATCGTTTCGCGTTGGTTTGGGCATAAATTGGTCTGAGTATTGTCTTTTCACATCCCCCTTTCTAGCTATGGAGAAGTGATACGCCTCTTCTGGTTCGGGCGTTTGCACCGATATAAACTTTAGAACTTCGTCGATAAAGGAACCATATTGGTCGAGATCGGGCAAGTACCATTCCGACCGATGTTTTGTCGGCATGTATACGACCGCTCGCTCGTATTTAATTTTCAGATACTTGTGTAGACTGCGTTCGATTAGTTCGCCGTAGCTTGTACCGCTTTGTTGTGCTTCTCTGCGGTAAAAAAAGACATAATGTAACTTAAAACCGGCATTCTCAAATCCGGGTATCAGAAAAGTTTGCGCAGACTCGAGTCTTGTACTCACTTTTTGTTTGGTGTTTCCCAAGTTACTCATTCCAATTTTGAAAAACGTCCGCCCATCAACCTTTTTGGATATAATATAAATGTATGAACGCGTCACCTGTTCAACACCGTACTTTGTATGTAATTCTTGTGGTAACTGGTCGGTGTCAAACAACTGCGAAATAAGGGGTTCTCTTGTGCTGTAGTCGATCCCTTCGTACTCCGACCATTGTTCTACTTCGTCGCCGTTTGCTCGAAGTTGTTTTTTCCGCTTTTTGTATGAAATGCGATTTGTCATATTATTATTGCTTATGCTATTGCTATTACCATTCTGTGGTGCAATTGGTGGTGCAGTTGGTGGTGCAATTGGTGGTGCAATTGGTGGTGCAATTGGTTGCGCCATATTCAAAATGCACTACAACGTTGATTATACTACATTGAGAAAAAAATTGAAACGTTCTTCATGTCCAATGTCCAGATAACAAAACAACAAAATCAAGATGCCTTCCGCCAACTACGAAAACCAAAATCATGAGGTCAATGTCGTTTGTAGTGATTTTGGCGAAGAAATCGACGATGAAGTTGCGCTTTATTGTGCCATGATGACAAGCTCCAATTCAACCTGGTATGTTGTGTGTGTTCCAGGCGCATCATCGCCAAATCCCGAAGATGCATACCAAGAAATAAGGAAGCGCATGCTGCGTGTCCAAGAGCTGTTTCCGTGTTTTGAAAACGTGACCCGTCCATCACGAACAGATTGGAAAATGCAATGGTCCAACAATCAAAATGCAACATTCATTGTAGGTTCTCCAAGCATTGTAACCGAACCAAACTTCAATATTCATAACCGCCATATCGATAATCTGATTCGTATTGCTCCCTTGTGGCACATTTCTCCCGAATATTTCAATAATTTCCCTCCAATCAAGAACTACATTGTCATGGGCGACGTCCATAACCCAAACCAATCGATCAATTTAACAAAAGCCATTCCCGAAGACAATGAAGAGCTCATTTGCCAATATCATGCCCAAGAGGCAATCATTGCGACCAAAGTAAACACCACGCTGAGCATTCCAACCAGCCTGGCGCGGAAAGTGGCCATGCCATACGAACTGCTAATGAAACTTCCAGAGTGTTTGAAAACTCCTTTACTTCAAACCGCATTTGACCAGTGCGTTGGTCGCGTTCCGGCCCATTTTGGATATGCAAACAATATATCCGTTGTAAATCACAATACTATTCTGAATTACTGTTCCCAAGAAGTCAGGGGCGATATTATTGAAAACAATGGAAAACGTGTTATTCCATCGAAAGTGTCTCAACAAATAAAGTGTCAGGTCCAAAAATTCCTGATGAAGGCATCAGCCAAAGATCAAGACGATGACGGATACATCAAGCGCCTCGAAGATATTGCGATGGCGATCTACGTGATTACTGGTGGGGTCCAATATTACACCAACGATAATTTCACAACATTCAACAAAGATAATTTGGAAGACATAGAAACGGCGCAAGAAAAATGGGAAATGACAATTGCATCCAATAATTGTAAGTTGACGCCTTGCTACGACCTCCTTGCGATGATTGTAAAGACAAAAGGACTGGTTCCTAGTGCAGAAGAATGCTGTGACCTCGTGGATACTATGACTTTGGTGTTATAAAAAAAAGCGTTGAAGCGATATATTGAATTGAATTGAATTGAATTGAATTGAATTGAATTGAATTGAATTGAATTTCTATAAAAAATACAAAATATTTTTTTAATCTAATTGCCTATATTTCTAGTTCCCTTTCACCTCACAAGTAACTTTCAGGTTTGTTGATGATGATGATGCACATTTCGTTCTACCGAAAAACCTATCGAGCATCCGCCGTATGTTCTTATTGTGGTTATACATATGCTTCAACTTATTAACTTTGTATTCAAAGTTCATATTATTGAAGCTGTTAGTTGAAAGAACGCGAGGAATAGAAAGATCTTTCGCGAACCAGTAATTCTCAAAATAGTACTTTTTGAAACTCTGTAAAATATACACATGTGTTGCAAAATAATGTTGCAAACAGTAACACAAATACTTGTCATGATAATGTTTTGAAATACTGCACATGGAAATGATGCTTTCGATATCAAGATACTGTATGAAATCGCGGTGTATATAGTAAAGACGACCGAGCTTATTCCATTCCATAAGTTGCAAAAGATTGTCTGCTCGAGGCATTTTCCAATAGCGTACAAGTAACCTCAGTTATGATGAAACGCACCATGAAAAATAAATTTCAATTTTATTTGTCTTTTAATTTTTAATTTAATATCTCACATTGTTTGTGTCTACCCGCACCTAAACATTGACCTTTTCCATAACATTTTCGACAAAATTGTTTGGATTAAATATAACAAATAGCGTAATGATAAATATGATGTGTTTTTCTTGCAATAACTTCCGAGGAAAACACATAAATGATCCGCCGCGTTTCAAATGACCTTTACCATAAAAGAGACACGCTTCAAACTCCTTTTCAATATAATCGCCCCAAGATTTTTCTACAAAATCGTGATATTTTCCGCGTTGACTGATATCGATGAGCTGGATATAATACTTAGTTTTGTAGACATAATTATTGAAAGACGGATTATCATATATATCAAGAGATTGATCTTTTGACAGTTTATTCAATACCAATCCAATACCAACAACTTTATTTGTAGTATTGTTCATGTCAAGTATGAATAGCATTTTGTCGGGCGTATTTTGTGGAAATGTTAACATCGTGCTGTACAGAGAGCCATTCCACCCTAACCTGTCTTTGAACCGTTGATTTTGAAAATATGTGTCTGTCGTAAAGCGAGTGGTGTAAATGTCAAAAACGTTTCCAATATTTGTTATTTTTACGCAAAATTTCGAAAGTTTATTCACAAACGGTTTATCTAGATGCTTGCGAAATAATCTCTGATGTTCCGCTTTTATTTTCATTTTTTGTTTAAAAATGTTAATCGCGCATTGTCTTTCTTCTTCTGTAATTTCTTGAGAGGGTACTGTATCCTTCTTGAGATAGGGTGTACCCATATAACCAAGTGTTGTTATTCTGCAAGATTAAAAGACAAAAATAATTATTTCAATTTTATACCGACGTTGGTATTTATTATACTTGAAAGTTGAAACTTCAAATTTCAAACTTGCCATTATTACAATTCAATACCTTCATATATTCGACATTTTTGACAGTACCTCCACCCTTGAAAGTGACTTCGTCGGTATATCCAAACATGTTCGCATATTGTCTCTTCTTTTTGTTTGTCTTCCAACTTACGATTTAATTCGAGTCTAAGATTATTGAGTTTGTTCGTTTCGAGAGCAATGAGACGTTCACATTCTGCAATTTGGGCATTAATGATTTCACAAGTGTCTTCTCGGTTGAGATTCATAATGGTTTTTCAGTATATACAATTAAAGGTTCCTATTTCAATTTTATTATTATCAAGAAATGTCTAGGGAAAAAAGGAAATATAATTTATTTGATTGTTCATTTGATGTTCATTTGATGTTCACTTGATGTTCACTTGATGTTCACTTGTTTGTTTGAATCCCATTCTACCACTAAATCCTTGCCTTTTGTGTAATTACGAGCATCAATCTTATCAATATTATCCCAAGAAACTTTGAAAGTTCTGCGGGTTGCTTTACCTTTTGGCGTCAGCTTCTCAAATGAACCATATGCATTATCCCCCCAGTAATCTAAGTCCTTTCCCTTTTTCAAATGAGAAGGCATTTTTCCGGATATTGCCCAAATATAACTCACGACCTTCATATATCCCTTTTGTCTTTCTCTCCAATTCAAAGGGACCAGAAAATAATCGGTTGTATTCTTTTTGGGATCATACTCCCAAGCCTCTGTAAAACTATATTTTTCTCCCGAAGGAGAACCAGAGTTAGACACGGTTTGTATGATGACATTAACGTTCTGATAAATCACAATATCTTTTTCTTGACTGTTAATGTGAAAATCTACCGCAACTCCATGACGGTCTTTAAAATTTTTCATCCTTTTATTTGTCAACTCTACTTTCATTATAAAGTAAGTGTACAAAAAAGTGTATAAAAAAGTGTACAAAAAAGTGTATAAAATATATAACTATCTTGAGGTTTTGCGCATTCGTGAAGAAGTTCATAGTCACCGCCCAGTTGAATTATCTCTATTTACATTCTATCATTGTCTCGTAGTGCTGTTTTGTTCGTTTATAACCTTGTCCTAGCATTGGACAATAATTGTGTGCAAGCCAAATTTGAGCAAATGTGGTGTGCAAAACGCAAGCCGCCCATATTTCACGAACTACGCGGAGTATATATTTTTTGCGTAGGGTGTCGAAAACAAATGTGCTAATCCACGCCACGATCCGTATGGTTTCTGTGCAATAACTTCTTCTCGCAAGATAGCATTAGACATCTCTTTCCATTTTGGGTTCTGGCGTATAGAGTGGTATGTAATTGTTTTGAACATGTAACTCGCGCCCGGGCTTGACAGTGGAGAAACGCGAATAATAATATCTGACACTATTTTTTGAAGGTACGCATCTTCTTCTGGCGTATTTGTCGATTTATGAAGGCAGAGATAAAACTCTGAATTTTGCATCGTGGTTTCTACTTCGGTCTGCGAAGGACTTGTCGTTTCATACCAGGAGTACATTCAGGTTTTTCACGTAGATATTTTTTTCCAGATGAATAATTTCAATTTTTTCTTATAACATGAGGGTCTTATGACACTTATTTATTTTTTATTTAATACTTTACATGTTGCTTGATTTCTCTTTAAGTTTCTTTATAGTTTTCAAATGTCTGTTTTTGAATTTTTTACTTTTATTACGAGACCTTTCCCACACTTTAGTGCGCAGATAGCATACTATAGACATGCGGGTCGCCTCTTTAGTTTTGGGAACGATCGGTAGGTTTCCGTGCCATTCGTGGACGTTCATGAATAAGAGATCCCCTTGTCGCACATCGACCGCAATCCCATACTGAGGCAAGCACGTTTCGCCACCACTATAGTGACCTCGCTCAATGACGGCTAAATTGCCAAATCCTTCTTCGTCGTCGCCGCTATCTTTATGAATTGATGTTTGAAAATTAATATTGGTGGTAATAGTCGTGAACGACGTTTTGGGTATTTTGAAATGTGTTTCATCTGCCTTTTGTCTTTGTTTTTTGTAAAACTTGTTCAGTATTTTTCGGTAATGTCTATCAATAGACTTGATAAGTGGAAGCGCCTTTTGAAACTTCTCAGGGTGTTCTGATGAGAATTTGGTCTCGCGAATTTCTAACGGGACCTTGGCGCCGGCTCTTCTGAATTGCATTTTTTCTTTGGGTGCCCACCGGTCAAAATAACCCAGAATGGATGATTTGACTTTGGGATTGTCGCGGAGATTTCGCTTCTTACTTCCGGTCGTGTTTCCGCGGTTGGTGGTGGCCATTTTACTTGTATACTCGAATGTGGCATCAAAGAAATCATCTAATTCGGTGGACTTCAATACTTGCTTTCGGTATTTAATGAGAAGACTTTTTGTATCGGCGTCGTAGACATCAACGCTCGCATTAATTACTTTTCGTATATCAGACTGCTTTACAAATGTGTTGGCGCGCCTTTCCATATTTTCGTCACTGAATATTTTTGAAACAAACAATTGCTCCATCTGGTGAATTGCCTACTATAATATAGAGATTTATTAATCAAAATATCCTATCTGGGTCAATTTATATTTGGTGCGTATTCGAGACACTATTTCGTACTTGAATGCTTGCTCGTATACATAGGGGGTCAATCTCAGGCTCAGACAATTATTTTGCAGCGACGTCAACATTGCTTCTTTATTTTTGTAATCGCGGTTGGTGGCCGAACTGTAATATTGTTGTGTAAGTTGATTACCCTCTTTAGATGATGACATTTTTATTTGATTTCCAACTTTGTGTTTATATATTTTGTCCGCGGTTTAAACTTTCGGCACCGGTTTAAACTTTCGGCACCGGTTTAAACTTTTCGCGCTATTTTGTATTAATATAGCACGAAATGTTTTTATCAAATTCTTCATTGAATTTCAATGATGACTATGGTGAAAGCGATGATTGTCAATTCTTATGTGATGTAATTTTAGCTATTTTAGCATGTATGATTTTGTGTTATTTGTGGTTTTGTTGTGTAATCTATTATAAACCGATAAGGGGGGGGTGTGTAACGCGAAATGTTCGTGAAACAGAAATACGGCACCCCCTTGTTAGCGTGTCGGATTAATATTAGTTCTGCTATAAACATATTAAATGTAAATTGCGATGTTATATTAACATGACAAGCCTCAAAAGTTTAGAGATTAAAATTCTAGAATTGGAAGAAAATCAAGAGTACATCATCGAGTTATTACACGAAATACTCAATAATTCGCGAAATAGAATTCCCAATATTTCTCCAAACTTATTGAGCGTGTCGTCCGTGGCGAATGGTTCAGAGTGGGAGCCGCCAGACCATCCAGGCATTTCAAATTCAAAGCCAATAATTATAGAAAAAATCAGAAAACAGAACGTTCGCGTTAATACATTACCATAAAAGAGGATCAAAAAATCAGTGTGCGAATAAACAATATAAACAATATAAATAAAAAAGGTCTAAAAAACGATAAACTTATTAACTAACATTCAAAAACAAATTAAAAATATTTGTCTTTATCATATAAGAAACAGCCATGATCCCAGCTAAAGTCATTCTCAAAGCCACCTTGACTATGTTCGCGCTCAATCCGTTCTTCACATTGGGACACAACAATGTGGAGTACATTAAGAAAATGAATACCAATAGTAAAAACGGCGTGGTATACGACCAAAACAAGTTTATCAACGAAACCATTTCCTCGTTTGATCATCAATACAAAGGGCTACTTTCAAGAGATGAAAGCGCACAAACAAACTGCGTCGAATACGAATATTCCGGCACTGTAAATCTTCCAGAGCAGTGGGACTGGCGTGACCGCGGCGCGGTTTCATCCGTAAAGGATCAAGGACAATGTGGAAGTTGCTGGTCATTCAGCGCAGTCGGATCGTTGGAAGGTGCATGGGCAATCAGCACCGCCCAGCTCTACAACTTGAGTGAGCAGCAGCTGATGGATTGTTCGCGTCCGTATGGTAACATGGCGTGTAATGGTGGACTGATGGACAAAGCATTTGAATATGCGATTGATAACGGTATGTGTCTCTACGACGATGTTCCTTATCACGCCGACAGAGAGCTATGTTCAAATGAAATTAGGTCTTGTCCGAAAGTGGCGTATTTCAACAATTGTATGAAAATCCCAGCAAACAACGAAAAGGCGCTCAAAGAGGCGGTCTTTCGTGGTCCAGTAGCGGTGAGTATTGAAGCGGACACAAAGACGTTTCAGTTTTACAAGAGTGGTATTTTGGATTCGTCCAACTGTGGAACTACCCTGGATCACGGAGTGTTGGCGGTGGGCTATGGCGTAGAAGACGGAAAGAAGTATTGGATTGTGAAGAACTCGTGGGGCTCATCTTGGGGTGAAGACGGCTATGTGCGAATTGCCCGCGGAGACAACGAGAGTAGTGAGGGTGTCTGCGGTATTGCCAAAGATGCTTGTTTTGTCACAGTTTAGTCCGGTTCTTATACGAAGGTTCCCGTTCGGTATGCCGACATTCCTTAATAAATATTACTAATTGAAAAGCTCAATTTGTAATATTTTAAATAATATTTTCTATTTTCTACTACAAGCACATAATTCCAATATAGACGTGAATACAATTACGTAACTACCTTGTGAAGTATTTCTTCAATTACTTTAAAACAGAACAATGAATTTTCGCTTTCTGTTTCTAGTGACGCTATTCAGGTCTTCATCGTATTCAATCAATTTAGATTATCACAAATGTCTGCAACTTATTCGGCTGCCGATGATTATTTATGATTATCGAAAGACGATAACATACAACACAACAGATGAAATAGATGCCGACAACAAGAACGATGTATTAACGTTGTTAAAAAGAACAGCACCAAACGGCAAAGTGATAACTTTTATTGACGACAAACGTAACGGTCTTCAGACCGGAATTACCAAAAGTTCTAAACAAAAGCGTATCTGCATTGTGTTTCGTGGTAGCGAAGAGTTAAATGATTGGTACTACAATCTGATGATACAGAAGGTACATTTGAAAGACGGTATAAGAGTACATGAGGGTTTTTTGAAACAACTCAATTCCAATAATAATTATCGTAAAATAGCAGATACACTTTCGCATGAGATTTCAAAACATCCTGATTATGAAATTTTTGTATTGGGTCATAGTTTAGGAGCAAGTTTAAGCACGTTATTTGGGTACCAATTCTCAAAAGAGAGTTCAGCCCTCATCAACGTAGTGTCTTTTGCTAGCCCGCGAGTAGGAAATCTGAACTTTAAGAGAGACTTCGAAAAACAATCAAATCTAGTTCATTATCGTATCACGAATAAGCACGATATTGTACCGGCCCTACCAATTGTGAAGTATCATCATGTAGGCGAGCACATTCACATGGATGGGAAATCATTCAATATAAAAGGTGGTAATAATTTGTTAACATCATGGAGTGTAAAAGACCATGACATTTCTTCGTATTATAAGAGTATGAAAGAGGGATATGGTTGGAATGAATTGTGATAAAAGTGTTAATCGATAATACTGTATGTATGTTTTGATATGTTTTGTCCTTATTACTACTTTCCACAAATATCTTCGTAGACTAAAGCATCGAATGCCTCGTCGAAAATCCACGGAATATATTGAAACACGTATTTTTCAATAAAATTCATTCGTATTGTGAAGCCATCTTCGATCATTTTGTTGACAATTTTCTGATTGAAGAAGTCGTATAATGCGTCAATTTGTTCGTGCGTTTCGCACAAGAATACATACATATCTCGTCCAAAACAACTGTATTCTCCATTATAATCTTTGAAAAACTTCGCAAGGCGCTTATGCGGTAATATGAGTTTGGGTCTTCCATGATACAGTGCCGGTTGTGTCGAAACAAATCCGTTTAATGTCAAAACACCACTCTTTTTATTGTAAGAAGAGCCTGTAATAATTTTGTATTCATCTTTTTGGGGTTTTAATTTGCAGTGTTCCAAGCCGCCCTTCAAGAAACCGCGCGTTTTTCCTTGTAGACACGCCGGTTTGAGTGTAGAAATCTTATACAAAACTTCAAAGCAACTTCTACAACCACTTTCCGATAAATATGTGCGGTGATTTATAAAGTCGCATACATAATTCGTGGGAATACACTTCCCGCGTTCAAGTGTGAAGTCGACATACGTTTCACTTTTGTCTTTATCAAATAGTTTGAAGACCATACTGGTGGTATCCAATAAGTTCTTCCCCACGTGCTTCTTGACCAAAACGTAGCAAATGGGTGTCTGACAGTTGTAGTCAAACATTTTATTTGCGGTTTGACAGTCAAATACTTTTAGTAAGACGATTTCATTTTCCTCGGTGAATAATGAATATATACCTCCTCTGTCTTTCTTTAACCAAATACACGGAATAATTGCCAAAAAGTGTCCACCCGGTTTGAGAATATATTTGAAGCAAAACTGGGTCATTTTATTCCAAATGGTCAAAGATTTTGATTTTGTCACTTCAGGATTGTCTTTGTTATTTAGTGCCAAAGAAGGAACAAACTTCTTGGAATGACTATTGAATGGCAGATTGCCGATTACGAGATCAGCGCTATTCCATTTGAAGCTGTTTTCATGCAAAGACAATAAATCTTCGATGATAATATCTACGTTTTCTGAATATTTTGTGGATACATTTTGCAGGTCCAGAAGATTTTCGTGGTTTATTTCGTTCAATATATATTTAAAATCATTACCAAATACTTGATGTCTATTTTGTAATGTTTCGAAGAAAATGCCCTTTCCCGCACCCGGTTCAAAGACAGTCATGTTCGGAGAGATTTCTAGCAATGACACGCAGTCGTCCAGTATATCTTCAACAACCCCCTCTGGTGTGAAAACTTCGCCATATTTGTCTTTGTTGTCCATATAATCATAAGGACAAAATTATAGCTTGTCCCTACTTTATTATTGATTTATTTATTGCAAAGTTTGACTTTCAATTTTGTACGACTTTTAATATTCACTTTGTTTTTTGGATGTAAGTAAACTTTTTTTTTGGTGGTATTTTTCTTGCCACCCCATTGTCTTCGAGAGTTCAAATGAGCCATTCGCTTGCGTGTTCTATCCCTAGGAACACAAAGAAATCCACAAAAATCCTTATAATTGAGAGTACCACCATAATCTCGCGCAGCCTTTTTAGGATTGCGGATCAGATTATTATTCGAGTCAACATGTGTAGAAGGCTTATAGCCCGGTTTGTGTGTCCATAGGCCGTCGTCGTTGTATCTGTAATAGTGGTAATCGCGAGCAGGGGCTACAACAAGCGCGCCCTTGTAGTGGGTCCGCTTGCATTTCTTCTTGAAGCTTGTTTTGCTAATGCCCGGATTGTCTTTCAGCGTTCTTTTCATCATCGCAGGGCAGTTGTAATCCTTTCTTTTTAGTACATCAAAGCCCGATGCATATCCTGGTTGTGCTCGCCTACACATTTTGTATGAAGGGTAATCTTTTTTGCACAACTTAACAACTTCATCATTTTTTTTATTCAAGAAATACATATAACAATTGTGACTTTCTCGTACATACGGATTATCATTGAATGAGTTGTTATTTGAAGTAACCGACAAATCATTATTATTATTAACATGATCGCGGCCATAAAAAAAATCCGGGGAAAGTTTCAACATTTGTTTTTTTACAGTCTTCATCATACATATTAGATACATTATTAAACAAACCTTGAAAACAGAGCTTTCCTGAAACCCGTGTATTTTTTTTCAAAATCATCAGCATAGATATAATCCCCGTTTTCCACGCATTCCTTTTTGATCTTACTGTCTTTACTAAGCATGATTTGGTACTTCTGGATCATTTTCATTTGTACTGCTTCAAATATTTTCTGCAGTTGTCCTTTTGTAAGCTTCGCCCATGTTTGTTTCTCGTGGCACCAATAAAACATAACGCTTTTAGATGATTGGAAGCCGTACAGATATTTTGACGTACTTTCGTTTTCAAAATCATAGATAATATCAACTGCGATATCATATATAGATAACTCTTGTTTAAGGACGCTGCGAACCCGACTCTCATCAACTGTGCAGCGCATTCGGATTGATTCGATTATGTCGTCTTGTTTTGAAATGTCAACCATCTCATTCAGTTGCTTGATTTTGTCTTCGGATGAGCCGATAGATGTAACAAGTGTGACTTTATGAACACCTCCTCCTCCTCCAGAATACTGATTATTCATTGCCGTTTCCAGGCGTTGTTCTATATGGGAACATTTGTCTCTGACAACAGTCAGTTCCTTGTCTATCTTATCAAAGCGCATATCAATATCAGCCTTAAAATGCTTCAAGGCGTCCAAAATATCTTTACCGATCATTACATATAATCAACTATTGTAATTTTCGACTTAATTCAATTTTTATATAAAATCTATTTATGAAAATTGAAAATGATTTTTACGAAATTTAGTTAAACATATTCCGGCAATGATCTCAAGCACCGGCTGTCAAATGTCAAACGAAAATCTTGAAAAATACATGAACTCGATAAAAATGGTTATGGATAACAAAAATTTTCATAGAAACGCGCCCATGAGTTTTGACATTTACCTATCCAAAATGAGGGCGCATCAAACGGCAGTTTTAAGCAACATTCGCTCAGATCATGCGAGTATCAATGTAGAAAATAGTTCAATGATGTATTCTTCGCTGGTGAATATGGCAAACGATTGTTTAGATATCTTAACTAGCAACAATAAAGACAATGTAAGTAAGAAAGACATTATTGAGAGCAATCGTATTTTGTTCGAAAAGAAGAACAAAGATTACGGAAACTCATTCGAAGATTTTGCAATTCTCGGAATTATAGTTCGTTTAAATGACAAGATTAACCGTATTTTAAACTTGAGTAAGTCGGAAACTAGAGAAGTGGTTGTGGATGAAAGAATAGAAGACACGATAAACGATTTGTATAACTATTGCATGATTGGTTTGATATATAAATAATATTATAGTTCAATATATATAAATATAATTAAAATGGAGCAAATGACACAAGAGCTAAATATTGATAACTACGACTTGAAAAGCATCAAAAAGTTGTACAACACGTCAATGGATAACAACATGTTTTTGAATAGTTATACTCTGTTAGATGTCGAAAGTGGTAAAAAAAAGACGTTTACGTATTTGATGAAAAAGTACAACTATCGCCAACCTCAATATATTCAATCATTTGTTGATTCGACTGCAATGTTGCTAGCAAAAGAGATATTTGCATCAACACCACTTGAGCACATCAATGTAAATACAAATACGCCTTCTTCGGTGGTGCAAAACTTGAAACCCAAAAACGTACAAGAAATCCATCGTATGATTACGATTGACTCCGCATATCGCAGCAATCTGTTTTCGACCAACAACATTTACAATTCGTATACCAGTAGCGATATGATCATTCAATTAAATGATAATCTAGATAGCACGAGCACACTTGAATTGACAAGTGTCTGCATACCATTTACTTTTTACAACATTAATTCGGACCATGGCACTAATTTTTTCTATGTAAAAAATGACACAGGAGTTACCAAAATAGAAATCAGCGACGGAAACTACGATGTTTCAACGGCAGTCGACGCAATAAATAGCTCATTGACGAGCAACAGCATGAGCCTACAATTTCAGCTAGACGGCCTAACAAACAAGGTTTCGGTGAGCGCCACCACCACCACCAGTTACGAAATCATCTTCTACGACAACAGCAACAACAGCGATTACTCTTTCAATCCCCAAAACAAATCTTCGTCATATATTGGTCCGGAAGTTCAAACAAAATTGAACAATAGTCTGGGGTGGCTTCTTGGTTTTCGGAATGCGGATCTTTCCAACTATGATAAACTGGCGTATGATGTAACCTCCTCAGTTGACGCTGTTGCAGAGGCGCTATGCCATATTCCATACACCAAATATTTTATTATTGTCATAGACGACATGAACAGAAATCAAAGCAATAAAGGTCTCGTTCAGATTAAAAACGACAAAGAGCAAATAGAAAGGAAAAAGTATTTCAAAAACATTGATAATTCACTGAACTGCCTCACAGATGAGAATTTCGACAGTTACGCAAATCCGTCCACCACAAACAATTCATACACGGCATCTTTAGGTGCTCAAAACGGTTTGACAAAGAACCAGTTATATTCGGCGCTGCAAGTCAACAATTATCGCGCGACATACAGCGAAAACACCAGCAAATTAACAGCAAATCTCATTAACGACGTGTTTGCAATCATCCCATTCGAAACAAAATCGTTAGTATGGGGAAAGTCGATGTTTACAAGTGACAAAAATAAATTCAAAAGAAAATATGTTGGACCGGTCAATATTTCAAAAATGAACGTCAAACTGTTGGATGATCGCGGCAATTTAATGAACCTAAATGGCGCAGAATGGTCATTTTCCATGATCAGCACACATGTGCAAAAGAACTAAAAAATCTGAATAAATTGAATATTGAATATAAATCGAAAATAAGAATACTTGAAATAATACTTATCAAAAAATTGAAATATATTCCGAATAGAAGCACACCGTCATCCTGACCCCTTTTGAATAACCACCATGTACACCAAACTGTCAAAATGCGATATTTACGATCGAATCGGCGACAGCGAGGAGGCTCGTGAAATAACAATTTCCGACAGCCATTGTTTGATTTGTACAAATAAAGGTATCATCTACAGAAAAATGAAGTCCGGTAATTGGAAAGAAGTTGAAAATAAAAAGAACCACAAGAAAGGTTACAACTTTATTATGGTCGATAAAAAGCAGTATTCGCGTTCAAAGTTAATCTTATATGCCTATAATAAGATTAAATTAGAAGACAAGAATAGAAACATTTATCACAAGAACTCAAATAGATTGGACTGTAGTTTGAACAACCTAGTTTTGTGGACAAATGACAAACAGGACAAACATGTTCGTTCGTAATGAACCTAATTCGTCTCAAAGAATTTCATAATCGGGTCTACCTTTCGTTCGCCTTTATATTCGACCGCATTACCAGCAGCATCTATTTTTTTGATAGTCGGATATCCTTGAACCGAGAAATCATTCATGATCTTTTTATGAGCCGGATTTTCCGCGTCTCCGCAGTTAACTTTAACAAGTTCGATGGTAATCTTCTCATTTTTTTTTACTTCTTTTTCTAATTTTTCCCATTCCGGTTTGAACGATTGGCAGTGACCACACCAGTCCGCGTAAAAGAACACAAGGGCGTCTTTATTTTCAATTTGCGACTGTAAATCTTCTGCCTTAACGTCGTCGCTAAATCCTTCCTTTCCGAAAAAATATTCTCGGACCAAGTACAACACCGCCAAAACGGCCAATAACGCCACCACCGTACGCAAGTTCTTAGGTTTACTAAGATACATCAGTTGCTTTTGTAGTTTTTTCACGTAACTACTCAATAGACCACCTTTTTTCGCCATATTTTTTTATATTATCAGACTATAAAAAAATAATGTATAAAAAATAATGCATGCTTGTAATTATCTCAGCTCTAGGTGGGACTCGAACCCACAACCTCGCGATTAGAAGTCGCGCGCGCTATCCATTGCGCCACAAGAGCAATAAATATATATATTGTTATATATTAATATGGGCAAACTTGGTAGCAAGTTTAATTATTTATTCAAATATCTGTTGGTGGGTGTTTGTATTGCGATATTAATCAGCAGTTACTGGAATGCATGCAACAAGTCAATAGAATGCCTTAGTAAAAGGGGCAGAAGGCTTTTGAGAGGCATAACCCTCTCTAAAAGACAAAAAAAGCATTTAAAGAAAAAATTAAAAGACGCAATAAATAATAATAATCTTGAGAAGTTACGTCAGGCAATAAAAAAAGCCAGACAAAAAGGGTACACCGGAAAATGGTTAAAAAAAGCTAAAAATCATTTGAACCTGCTTTTGAGTCAAGGTGTTAACACAGCCACAGCCGCAGCCACACCCGCAGCCACAGCCACACCCGCAGCCACACCCGCAGCCGCACCCGCAGCCACAGCCGCAGCCAAGCCGAAAGGGGTCTTATCATCTGTTTTGAATGATGTCACGGCTAATTCTAAGGTCGGAAATATAACAGGCGACGACCAAGGTGGTATTTTTGGTAATCAAATATCATCAAGCATGCGGAAAACGTTTCATTCGTAAAAGTATGATACGGTGTTTTATGGTTCTCGTCAGGGTGAATCGAACACCCGACCAACAGATATTTCTGTCGAAAAACAACTACAGTCTGCCGCTCTACCAACTGAGCTATGACGAGTACAATGACAATGACAATTAAAAATACAAGTATTTTATTTTTCTTTTCAATTACGCTCCGTACAGGGTTCGAACCTGTGGCCTCGCGATTAACAGTCGCACGCTCTAACCAACTGAGCTAACAGAGCAAATATAGGTCCCACTGAGGATCGAACTCAGATTGGAAGAAAGTTTTCACCAAAAAATCAAAATCTTCAGTGATAGCCATTACACTATGAGACCATTTAAATGCAAGGTGTGGGGTTCGAACCCACGCATGCGAACATAGCAGATCTTAAGTCTGCCCCCTTAGACCTCTCGGGCAACCTTGCAAGAAAATATACTAAATACCTGTATGTATTTTATTGCGAGGTTTAATCTTAAGATTAACCACCAATGTAATGGTATCATAATGAATGATATGTATAACATATGAAATGAAAATTACCCTGACCATACCTACCTACCTACCTAAACCCAACCAACCATAAATTTTATAATGTTTGTTTTAGCTGTAGAACGACTTAAATGAACTATCACCACTCTGTGGTAATCTCAGAGTTCATTTTTGTACAGTCGCCACCATAAGTGAACAAAGCCTATGCTATTGTTAGTATAGTAATATAGATAATGTTTAAGTCATTTATTTGACAAATAATAATTCGAGGAAGAGAATATTTAAAGACCAAATGTCTCCCTCATTTTTTTCTCGAAAGAGCTCTTACTGAACGTGGGTTGACATCGAAATCAGAACCACTATTCGAATTCGATAGTTCGGCCGCACCCTGATTTGGAACAGGAACATTCAAAACAAGCTCGTTGCATGCAAAATCAACCACTATTACTTGTTCATATTTTCTCTTTTTCAAATGTGCCAAGATTTCTCCCAGTGAGAGAACCGAACTTTTATCTTTCTTTATTCTTTCACTTATACTAATTCGTTTGTATAAACTTTTTTTATTATTGCCAAGTTTATGATCATAATCAATGTAAAATAAATGATTGTCCATATCACCCACCCTTCCACATCCTTCTTCTAAACAAAATGTATAATCTTTGTCGTAAGTAGGTTTTTTATAACTATATGTATGCGGAACATCTTGTTGTCGATACAGGGAAAAACTTTTCGAATTTTTAGTTTCTTGTGAAAAATTAATCTCTCTATTATCTTCTAAAGGTTTACCTATTGCCGATCTTAGTGTCACGTCACCACTCAAAAAATGTTTTGCTAAATCTTTGACCCCATCTGGATAATATTGTGTCCCATCTTCTGATGTCGTATTTTGACTTCTCCATTCTTCATTAAAAAAGGCTTCAAATTGTTCTCCAATTTGTTTATACGTAAAATCGATGTCCTCCCCATCCGTCCAATTACAAACACCAATCTTCGTTGCATCAATTTTGTATACTTCCATACCCTTTGGTATCTTCAATTTTGGTAAAACCATTGTAGCACCATCTTCTTTCATTGTGTAATTTATAGTGCCATGAACAGTAGCAAAGACAATCGCACGTTTGGCTTTATCATTCGCCGTGCTACTTTTGGTTTTTCTATTTCTTCTTGTTTTATTTTTGGGTTTTTCAGCAGCAGCCATGTATTAATTAAAACTATTTATAATTTATGCTGATATATAATAATTCTTATCGCATCATAGATAATAATTCTTATTCACATCACCGATGATAATTGTTCTAGCGTGGTAACAGTTACACCAAGTTTTTGAGCCTTTTTCACCTTACTAGACATGGATGTCAAATCGTTCACTACCAACAAATGTGTTTTATTATTTACAACATCGGATATAGTATAACCACTTTCAACAAGCTCTGCTTCCCTCTTTTTGTCTCTCACTCCCGAGAAGACAATATTCAGGTCCTTTTTAGGGGTTTGTTCGTCGCCGGATGTTTTGTTTTCGAACACTATAAATCCGTTTGAAATAAGATATTCAATATTGGGAAGGTTTATATTTTGGACATCTTCACATAGGTGATTGTATGTCGAAATAAACTGGAGTAATCCTTCGCAAAACATACCAACACTGTCGCGTGTCACTTGGTTTACTTTGTACAAACCAACCTCAACACATTCTATGACCGCTTTCTGAATACTGATCACATACGCAGGATCATATAGTCGACTAATATCTATCACACTATCAGAAGACAAGCGCATGAAATATTCAAGGTGATATTGGATCTTCTTCTTGGCAAATCCTCTCGGAAAACACAATAGTCCACTCAAATAATATATCAGATAATCATGCGACAATTGTTCGATTTCAACATTTGTCTTGTCTTTTGTTACTACGTTCCAATCTAAAACATTATGAACACCACTCACTATCTTCTCGGCTTTTTTAGAAGCGACCTTTTCGACTTGACACCATTGTTCTTGTTTCAAAGACAAAATATCACCGAGACGAAACAGTCCTAATGTTTCATATACATTTATCAATGTAGTTTCTTGCAAACTGCATTTGAGACCGAATGTATTAAAGAACACCGCATTTTGTTTTATTTTCACGTATGGATTACTTGTCTCGGTGCTAATCAAATCAACCTTATTTTTATTCCACGAATAAGTTTGACAGTCGAGATTATCCAAGAGATGCATTATTTTGGTGTCATCAAACGGCAAATCAATATTTTCAACCATTTCTTTGTTGGCTCCAACAACTTCGAATATATAAGGTATCACATTGCCACTCAAACCAACTCGCAACTTAGTTCCAGGTGCAATCTCGTTTTGTAATATATATTTGGCGTTGAACCCAGTAACGTATTCAATATTAGAGCCATTACAGCACACGCTTTCAACCAATTTTATTTTTGGTTTGAGATATTTGTCTTTGGATATGTTCCAGATGACCTTGTCAACAACACCTTCTTTTATTTCAACGCCAATAACATTGTTCTTGTATGCAAATGCAAAATCTGGATTACCATCACTCGGGTGAATACATGGTTTGTTATTTGTAACAATAATGCCATCTATTTCATAGTCGTATTCTTCCTTCCAAGAGTTCAAAATACTATTCAAATTATCCAAACTTAGTTCTAAAACATTGTTTTTATAAATCACAAAATCGACACCCGCATTAACAATCATCTTCACTTTATTGCAAAACTGCAATGGATTGTAATGATACAAGTCATAAACGACAAAATTGATATCTCCATACAGTTCCATGTGTTCATCACTGTAGTTTCGGTTTAATAAACCACAAACCAAATTTCGGGCATTTGCATATTTGTCTTTGTATTTACTATCAAAGACTGATTTTTTGATGATAAGCTCCCCCCGCAGTGCGAAGCTGTTGTTCAAATTTGCCGCAAAGTGAAAGTCGCTAGGTAAATCCAAAAACGGTATCAAGAAACTGATGTCTCGACCATTTTTTCCATTTCCACGAGTATACAATTTGCCATTATGGTACATTCCACTGATCCCGTCTAGTTTAGCAGTCACCGTATATGGTGCACCAAAGGTTTTTGTCCACCTTGTAATTTCAGCAATCGTTTTAAACTTATTCATCGATGCCATAAAGTGAGGTAATTCGACTGCGTCTCCTTTGTTGACTGCCGAACCGACCGACGATTTCTCATTTCCGTCCTTAAACTCCGAAAATTGAAGAAGAATTGTCTCCAATAACAGATCATATTTCTTGTCCGTGAGCGGGCTCGCCCCATCATTATAATATAAATCGTCCAGCTTGCGTATTACCGACGCGATTTGAGCATAAAGCGATTTTTTGTCTTCAGTTTGTAGTCGTTTGGAGAAATATGCCACCATTTCTTCCATGCTATCAAGGGAACATAGTGCCTTTATCATAGTTTCGTGAGTTTCTACCTCTACCATGTTTCTTGACAATGACTCAAAGACAAGTTATTATATCAATTTTAATTTCATTTCCATTGAAATTAAAAATAGATAGAAAAATTAAAATAGATAATTATTATAATATGTATGAAAAAATTAAACTTTCGAAATATAACAATAAACCAATGCACGTAGAGTATGAAAATGACCAAGTGAAAGTGGTTGCAAATGTCGAAAACGACAATTTTCTAAGGATATTCGAGCATTTTAGTCCAAATATGCAATTTTCAACACCGGATATCATGATACAGGATATGCTGGAAGATGGAGACATTTTACCTACCTTTAAAAACAGCACTCTGTTCACAAACGAAGATTTCGAAGATATAGTAAAATCGTTCAAAAATGATTATAATATAGAGCGTAAAAAAACAAGACCTAAATCTACAAGTGCATATATGCGACGAAGATCGAAGAATAAGGGAGACAACAAAAACAAACTAAAAGCAAAATTACTCCGAAGGGTTGGACAAAAACGAGAGATGTTGAAAAGAACGGTTAAAAAAGGAGCCCGAAAATTGAAACGCAAACCCAACAAAAAATAATTTTATATATATAACTAAAAATGTATACATATAAAATCGACCCGACCAAGGTATCAAAACAGTTCGAAAAATATTCCTCTTTTTTGATCACCATACGTGGAGTATTTCTGGCCCTTTTACTTTTTTGTGCAAGTTTCTTAGCTCCATATATAGGATGTAGTTATCAGAGAATATTACAGCACACTCCATATGTGCGTTACTTATTGTTATTTGTGGTAATATACTTTTCGATCAATTTGGTAGATCCAGAGATCGAGTCATTGGAAGACCCAATATATGCCCTAATAAAATCTGTATTTGTCTTTTTTATCTTTTTATTGCTAAATGCAATTGATGTTTCTGCTATCATTGTCACAATTGTTTTGTTCACCCTACTAATCATAACATCTAAATACCACAGTTACTATACAAATGTAGGGCGTAATCCAGACGATACCCAATTAGTTGTCCTTAATATTGCACAAATTGCAATATCTGTATCGATTATTATACTTTTGCTTCTTTCTACAATATTCGGAAAGAAGGGTATATATAAGAATATGAAAAATCTTTATCTTCGCAAATGTTTTTGATAAAATATCGGAGGCATGTAACTGTTAGAAAATGGTTGCCATCAGAACAGAACCCAATGTAGCGACAAATATTAGTGCAAGTAAAAAAACTATTGCGATAAGAAAATATAGAACCCCAATGATAAATACCATAAAAGCGTCTAATATAGAAAAATAGTTTGTTATCTTGAAACCAAATATTTTTAACTTTGGAAGTTTTATCAGCGTCGTGATAAAATGAGTAATTCTTGGAGTGGCCTTACACAAGTATAAATAGACAAACCATATCAGATAAAGTATGGCACTAAATACGAATGCAAGTCCGGTAAACTTGAAAGTATACTTAAAGATCATGAAAATACCGCTTA
>Ga0228666_1000224_pt1 | contig 36168 bp, 36 predicted proteins | sample 80DmetaG_FD_182702 | JGI IMG/M metagenome (GOLD analysis project Ga0228666, IMG submission 182702) | Seawater microbial communities from Monterey Bay, California, United States - 80D | ecosystem: Environmental > Aquatic > Marine > Coastal | place: USA: California | collected 2016-10-11 | reverse complement strand
TTATCTAGTCATCAACGGATCGATCCCGTTTTATGGCACGGAGAGGTGGCAGAGTGGTCGAATGCGGCGGTCTTGAAAACCGTTGAACTGCGAGGTTCCCAGGGTTCGAATCCCTGTCTCTCCGCCACTTACTGGCATTAAGTAATTGTTTTATATCAATAAAATACAAATATAAAAATTTAGTCCCCATTTTCGTCCCTATATGGTTGACTAAAATGATATATTTAGACACGCGCACGCGCATGCGCATGCGCGTCAGTGTCATGTTAGTTCTAGGGCTTATTCACCATCATGCTCATCCTTACCCAAATTTAAGCCCCTGATAGACTCTCTTAAACATGGTGTTAAAGTGAAACTTTATATTTAGCTAAAGATCATATGACCAAACGCCAATCAGAATTATTCCCAGAGCTACCCAGTGATAAGAAGTATGTATCTGACTATCCTGCGTTAGTAGCTGAATGGCATCCTACAAAGAATGGTAATCTATTACCTGAGGATATCCCTCACAAAGTAAACTACAGGCTTTGGTGGCAATGCTCTTTAGGTCATGAATGGCAAGCAAGCCCAAATAACAGATCAAAGGGAAAGAAATGTCCTTATTGTTCAAAACGTTTGATTGGTTCAGATAATAATCTGGCTGTAATGCTCCCCAAAATTGCAAAAGAATGGCATCCATCTAAAAACAAACGTCCTGCAACAGAAGTTGCACCAAAATCAGGCGAAAAAGCTTGGTGGTTATGTTCCAAGGGTCATGAATGGCAGGCTGTAATTAGTTCTAGATCAGATAGCCAAGGTAATATTAAGCATCATTGTCCATATTGTATGGGGAAAAAGGCAACAAAAGAACACAACTTAGCTTTAAGCTTTCCATCACTAGTTTCTGAGTGGCATCCAACAAAAAATAAACTAAACCCTGAAGACTACTTACCCTCATCTCATTTTAAGGTTTGGTGGCAATGTAAGAAATTACATGAATGGCAAACAGCTATCAATAATAGAACAAGGGGAACAGGTTGCCCATTTTGTTCAGGACAATCATCAAGACCAGAGATAAGAATTTTAACTGAGTTAGCTTCAATATTTGATGGGGTAAAATCACGGTTTAAAATTTCTGGTCGTGAAGTGGATATATTTATACCCGAAATTAATACTGCAATAGAATATGATGGTTGCTATTGGCATGGAGATAAGCACGAACAAGATTTGAAAAAACAAGAGATTATTGAGGCTGCAAACATAAGGTTGATACGTCTAAGGGAAAAACCTCTAGAACCTATTTCTGATTATGACATTATAGTTCACCCAACCAAGCCATTAGAAAAATCTGATATAAACAAGCTAATGAGATTACTTCTTGAAAGAGATAGTCGTATTAAGCAGTATATTGATGCTGATGAATTCCAAAATGATGAGCTTTTTAGAGTCTATTGCGATAATTTTCCATCTCCACTTCCGGAGCATTCTTTATCAAGTCAAAATCCAGAACTTGCAAATGAATGGCATCCTATAAAAAATAATCCACTGACCCCAAGTAATTTTAGTGGGAACTCAGGCCAAAAGGTTTGGTGGCTGTGTAACAACAATCATTCTTTTGAAGCTACTATTGATAGTAGAAATAAAAAAAGTGGTGGTACTGGATGCCCGTACTGTTCGAGTACTTTTAAGTTGGCAAGTCCAGAGTATAACATGTCAGTTACTCATCCACATTTAATACCATTCTTTCATCCCTCTAAAAACGGTGACACAAGTCCTGATGAAATAACTGGTGGTGCAGATAGAATTCTATGGTGGAGGTGTCCTAAAAATCCAGATCATGAATGGGAGTATAGCGCAAACCACATGAGTAGTTCTAAAGCAAAAGAACTATGTCCATTTTGTAGGGGTACATTAATATCTGAAGAAAATAGTATGGCTACCACCCACCCAAAGATAGCTAATTTATTTCATCCATATAAGAACGGTACTTTGTCGCCTCATAATTTACGCACAGGAACTTCTAAAATGATATGGTGGAGATGTGTTCATGGGCATGAATGGCAACAAACTGGAGTTAACCTTAAGAGATCCAAGGGTGATGAACTTTGCCCCAAGTGTAAGTCTCTTGCATTCAAGAAGCCTGAAGTGGCTTTAATGTGGCATCCAGTTTTGAATGGTTCTTTAAGTGCAGAAAACATTAGTTATCGCTCAGGTAAAAAGGTTTGGTGGCAATGTACTGAAAATAAAAGCCATGAGTGGTATGCTTCCCCAGATCAAATGTTGGCGACTAACCGCAATGGATACTGCCCCCATTGCCGTAAAGAAAAGCCATCCAAATAGCCTCTCAGAGTCGAAATAAGCGTGTCTGGAGTGCCAATCGGTGAGTATAGGCCTAATCAAGCATCTCATCTTCTTGCTTCAAATATACAACCACTTCAATCATGAAAGACATCTTCAAAACAGACAGACTTATAAACAAAAACGCACAACTGCTCTTAAGGAGTGGTTCCAAATCTGCGCTTCATAGGTTTATGTGATCATAGCACTTTGAGATGGGTTAGGCTTCGTCTGACAGCACCGCCATCTGCTTCCCCAGATTGCAAACTAGCCCGTAATTGCGTGAATAACCGCGTTGTTTCAGTAAGATACAGACGTGCGTTTTGTGTGATGTATGTGCCGAAGTCTTGATATCACCGATTCTATAGCCTTTACTCAGACGCTCATTTGGCGAGGGTGGATTTTGGGAATAAAAAAAATATTTTTTTACATAATTGTTACATTGATGAAAGACCGCTGTTACATAAAAAAAATACTGGTGCCTTATCCAGAGCTGTTTCTGGTTGTTTTTAACAAAATAAGGTCGAACAAATGTTCAATAAAACTATATCAATCTGTGTCATCGCAACAGCAAGTGTATTTACTACACCTATACTAGCTGATCGTGATCAAATGAAAATTGTAGGTTCATCAACAGTCTTTCCTTTTTCTACAACAGTTGCCGAACGATTTGGCAAAAGTACAGATTTTAAAACACCAATTGTTGAATCAACAGGTTCCGGTGGTGGATTGAAACTATTTTGTGCTGGTATTGGTGTAGATCACCCTGATGTAACAAACGCCTCGCGAAGAATTAAAGCGTCAGAAGTCGAAAAATGCAGTGCTAATGGTATCACCGATATCACTGAAGCAAAAATTGGCTATGACGGTATTGTGATTGCAAACTCTAAAGAAGCAGCGCTCTTTGATTTAACATTAAATGAAATATTTATGTCTTTGGCAAAAGATATTCCAACAGATGTAAATGGAGAAACTATACCAAATCCATACAAAAATTGGAATGAAATTAATCCATCTTTGCCTGCTGTTAAAATTGAAGTTATGGGTCCTCCACCAACTTCTGGTACACGTGATGCATTTGTTGAGCTAGCAATGGAGGGTGGCTGTAAGACAATCCCTTGGATAAAAGCTTTAAAGAAACAAGATAAAAAAGCTTACAAATCTCTATGTCATACAATCCGAGAGGATGGTGCTTATGTTGAAGCAGGAGAGAATGATAACTTAATTGTTCAAAAGCTAAAAGCCAATCCTGCAGCATTCGGAATATTTGGATTTTCATTTTTAGAGCAAAACTCTGATGCAGTCCAAGGTTCTAAGATAAATGGTGTTGACCCAGAATTTGAAGCAATTGCGACTGGTGATTATCCAGTATCTCGTTCATTATATTTCTATGTTAAAAATGCTCATGTTGGAGTTATTCCGGGTATATCAGAATTCTTGGCAGAATTTACTTCTGAAGATACATGGGGTGAAGACGGATATCTTGTGGATAAAGGACTAATACCAATGACTGATCAAGAACGAAGTGATTGGTCAGGTAGTATAAACTCATTAGAAAATCTTGAAATGTAGATTTCAAAAAAATAGAAAGGGGCTTTATTGCCCCTTTTTTATCTGATCTAGCAGTTTTACATAAATGTTACAAAAATGATATATTTTTGTTACATATAAAAGCTAACAAGCATTCAATTTAAAGAATCGAATTTTTAATTAGTCTCGGTCATAGAAAATGAATGTAAAAAATATTATTCCAAATAAAGAATTTAATATTATTGGTAATAAAAAACATAACTTTTCTGAATATTTAATTAAAACAATAATGATTATTTGCTCATCTGTTGCAATTGCTGTGACTGTGGGAATAATATTTTCATTATTGTTTGAAACAATTCATTTTTTTCAAAAAGTATCTTTAAGCGAATTTTTATTTGGTACGAAATGGAGTCCACAAACAGCACTTCGATCAGATCAAGTTGCTGCTGATGGTAGTTTTGGTGCTATTCCACTTATCACTGGAACATTATTAATTTCAACAATTGCAATGTGTATAGCAACGCCGCTCGGCCTCTTTTCTGCGATTTATTTGTCTGAATACGCAAGTAAAAAAACAAGAAATATTATTAAGCCTTTGTTAGAAATTCTCGCGGGAATACCAACAGTCGTTTATGGATTTTTTGCTGCATTAACTGTTGCTCCTATTATAAGGTCTACAGGGGAAACTGTTGGTCTAAATGTTTCATCAGAAAGCGCACTAGCTGCTGGATTGATTATGGGCATTATGATTATTCCACTTATCTCTTCGCTTTCAGATGATGTTATAAATGCAGTTCCACAATCACTTCGTGATGCTTCATTAGGGCTAGGCTCAACAAATAGTGAAACTATTAGAAAAGTAATTCTTCCAGCTGCAATACCTGGAATTTCAGGAAGTCTTCTCTTAGCAGCTTCTCGTGCTATTGGAGAAACAATGATAGTTGTGATGGCTGCTGGGTTAGCGGCTAACCTGACAGCAAATCCACTTGAAGCTGTGACAACTATTACTGCTCAAATTGTTGCGCTGCTTACAGGTGATCAAGAATTTGATAGTGCAAAAACTCTATCAGCTTTTGCATTAGGCTTATTGTTATTTATTGTAACATTAATTTTAAACATGATCTCATTAAAAATTGTAAATAAATACCGAGAACAATATGACTAATATATTTTCTTCTTCAACAAAATCGCGACGTTCTCGAGAACATTCTGAAATACGATTCCGTTGGTTTGGTAAATTCGCTATTGGTATATCATTGGCGTTTCTTTTTGTTATGGTTGGTTCAATATTACTTAAAGGAAAAAGTGCGTTTGTTAGCTCTGATATAGCAATAACAATAGACCTTGGTCCTGATAATGTTGATAAAAATAACATAAATGAAACTCGCTTTGACGCGTTGGTGAAAAAGTCGCTTCGGCAAACATTTCCCAATGTGAAATCCAGAAAAGAAAAGAAAAAACTCTATGGATTGCTGAGTTCTGATATGGGGTTTGAGCTTAGAGACCAAATCCTGAATGATACAAGTATTCTAGGAAGTGAGGCAACGCTTTGGTTTACTGCTTCAGACGATATTGATTTGTTATTAAAAGGCGCCGTTGATCTTTCTTTAGATGAAGATAATCGTCGAATTAGTGATTTAGAAGTAGAGTGGATATCTTTGTTAAAAGATACAGATAATGTTCGTACAAAATTTAATAAGAAATTTTTTACAAATGGGGATTCTAGAGAACCTGAATTAGCAGGAATATTGAGTGCTTTAATGGGCTCTATTCTTACGTTATCTATTTGTTTTATTGTATCTTTCCCAATAGCAATTTTAGCTGCAATTTACTTAGAAGAATTTGCACCGAAAAACAAAATTTCTGCATTTATTGAAGTTAATATTAATAATTTAGCTGCGGTGCCATCTATTGTGTTTGGATTGCTTGGTTTGGCATTACTTTTGAATGTTTTTGATCTACCTAGATCTACTCCATTAGTTGGTGGGCTTGTTTTATCATTGATGACATTGCCAACGATAATTATTGCATCGCGTGCTTCTTTACGTGCAGTTCCTCCATCTATTCGTGAAGCTGCACTTGGAATGGGAGCTAGTCCTATTCAAGCCACATTTCATCATGTTGTTCCACTTGCATTACCCGGCATTTTGACTGGTACAATTGTTGGTATGGCACAAGCTTTGGGCGAAACGGCCCCTTTGTTAATGATCGGTATGGTTGCATTTATTGCGGATGTTCCTACATCTGTTGTTGAGCCTGCAGCGGCATTACCTGTGCAAATATTTCTTTGGGCTGATGCTTCAGAACGTGCATTTTTGGAAAAAACATCTGCAGCAATAATTGTCTTACTTGTATTCTTAGTTCTTATGAACTTGCTTGCTATATTTTTACGTAAAAAATTTGAAAAGAGATTCTAAAATGAATATTCAAACAGAGCCAAAATCAAATATCGATATAAAAAATACGTCACATATAATTGAGGCGAAAGATGTAGATGTTTTTTATGGATCTAAACAAGCTCTTGATAATATCACGATTGATATCCCTGAAAATCAAGTAACGTCATTAATAGGGCCTTCTGGATGTGGTAAATCAACTTTTTTAAGATGTATTAACCGAATGAATGATTTGGTACCGATTTGTCGGGTAAATGGTGATATTAGAATTTCTGGTCAGGATATATACGCACCAGAAGTTGATGTGGTCGCTTTACGTGCAAATGTTGGTATGGTATTTCAAAAACCAAACCCGTTTCCAAAATCTATTTTTGAAAATGTTGCTTACGGCCCAAAAATTCATGGACTCACGTCTGATAAATCTGAAATGGCCGATCTTGTTGAATGGGCATTACAAAAAGCTGGATTATGGAACGAGGTAAAAGATCGCTTAAACGAAAACGCCACTGGTTTATCAGGTGGTCAGCAACAAAGATTATGTATAGCGCGCGCTATTGCTGTAAAACCTAGAGTTATATTAATGGATGAACCTTGTTCAGCCCTTGATCCAATAGCAACAGCAGTTATTGAAGAGTTAATAGATGAACTCAAAGCTAACTTTAGCATTGTTATAGTTACACACTCTATGCAGCAAGCTGCTCGAGTTTCTCAAAAAACAGCATTTTTTCACATGGGTTATCTTGTTGAAAGTGGTAAAACAAAAAATATTTTTACGTCACCTAAAGATGAACGAACTCAAAATTATATCACCGGTCGTATTGGATAGGATAAGATAAATGGATCATTCACATATTGTAACTCGTTTTGATAAAGATCTTAGTGAAATAGAAAGTTTGCTGGTTGAGATGGCAGATCTTGTAGCAAAGCAAATTAGGGATAGTGCAAAAGCATTACAGCTTGGAGACGATAAACTTGCGAAAACTGTTACTAAAAATGACAGTAAGATTAATAGGCTGGAAGAAAAGATAGATGATAAAGCCATTCGCTTAATTGCTTTAAGACAGCCAATGGCAGAAGATTTACGAAGTGCAATCACAACACTAAAGGTTTCAAATTGCCTTGAAAGAATGGGTGATTATGCAAAAACCTTATCATATAGAGCCCGAAAAATAGATGATTTTTCTGCAATGAAATCTATTCTTAGAAGTATTGCTGAAATGTCTGAAAAGATTATAAATATGCTAAATGTTGTAATGGAAGCTTACGTAAATAGAGATTTAAAGAAAGCTCATGATGCTCGTGAAGCAGATCAAGAAATTAATGATAAAACAGATGCATTATTTCGTGAATTGTTAACATATATGATGGAGAACCCACGAAATATAGAAGCGTGCACTCACTTACTATTTATCTCAAAAAATTTAGAGAGATCGGGCGATCAAGTTACAAATATAGCAGAGCAGGTACATTATTTGGTAACTGGAGATTTACTGGAAGAGTAAAAATGGCAGAACAATTAATAAAAATATTGGTAATTGAAGATGAACCCTCTCAGCTTGAGCTATTAGCATATAATCTCAATGTTGAAGGGTATCACGTCTTAAAAGCAGAAACTGGTGAAGAAGGTCTGCTGTTATTAAAAGAACATCAAGTTGAGTTGGTTGTGTTGGATTGGATGTTGCCTGATATTTCAGGAATTGAAATTTGCCGTCAGATACGTGCTAATAAATCTACCATTAATTTACCGATAATAATGCTTACAGCTCGTGGCGAGGAAGAAGACAAGATCAAAGGTTTAAATATTGGAGCTAATGATTATGTTGTTAAGCCATATTCAATAAAGGAATTACTGGCTAGAGTTCGAACAAATTTGCGAATTCAAAAAAACTTTTCAACGCCTGAAGTTATGACATTTGAGAATATAAGAATTGATATAGCACGCCACACGGTATCATATAATGGATCAAATATTAGTCTCGGCACAATAGAATATAAGTTACTATATTTTTTAATGTCAGCACCAAGGCAAGTTTTTTCACGCAAACAACTTTTAGATCGTGTTTGGGAAAGTAATACCGAAATTGAAACGCGAACAGTTGATGTCCATATCGGGCGGCTAAGAAAAAGTTTAAAAGAAGTATCTAATAAAAACTTAATAAGAACTATAAGAGGATTTGGTTACTCTCTTGATAACGTAGATTAATTAAGATCTAGTTTAGGATTTATTGTAGATGTTTGTAAGTAAGAGAAATAAATTGAGACAATCTGATGTACGATTTCGTATGTCAGACAACACCGCCATCTGCTTCCCCAGATTGCAAACTAGCCCATAATACGGTTTTAATTGTTGAATAAACAAATCATTTTCAAACGACAATTACATGTCGTTTCCGACAAGACAGGCTGTTCAAGCATAACTATAATTTTACAATATCTAATCTGATTTGTTTAAATCAGATTTGTCATTAAACTTTCTGTATGTGGAGTAAAGGCATTGTCAGACAAACTTGACGTCCCATTGGTTGACCCTTAATTTTTATGAATGACAACACAAAACCCATTTAAGTACTTCAAAACTTCGCCTAAAATTATCCGCTTAGCAGTGATGTATTACGTACGTTACCCTCTTAGTTTCCGCCAAGTTGAAGATATCTTACATGAACGCGGCATTGATATTTGCTACGAAACTGTAAGGTTCTGGGTAGATCGGTTTGGGTCAAAATTTGCTAAGGAAATCCGAAAGAAGAGGGCGGGTCAACACTCAAACTGGCAATGGCATTTAGATGAAGTCTTCGTTAAAATAAATGGAGAGCGCTTTTACTTGTGGCGCGCGGTTGATCATGAAGGGGAAGTTCTTGAATGCTTCGTTACAAAACGACGTAATAAAGCAGCAGCGAAGAAGTTTCTCATAAAAGCAATGCGTAAACACGGCTCACCTAAGATCATCACAACGGATAAGTTACCATCCTATAGCGCTGCTTTTCGTGAGATTGGCGTTGCGGATAAACAGCTTTGTGGAGGTCGGACAAATAATCGGTGTGAAAACTCACACTTACCGTTTAGACGGCGAGAGCGAGCAATGCAGTTATTTAAAACAGCAGCCACGCTCCAGAGGTTTGTCAGTTATCACAGTCAAATATACAACCACTTCAATCATGAAAGACATCTTCAAAACAGACAGACTTATAAACAAAAACGCAGTGCCGCTCTCATTGAGTGGTTCCAAATCTGCGCTTCATAGGTTTATGTGATCATAGCACTTTGAGATGGGTTAGGTTTTGTCTGACAACACCGCCATCTGCTTCCCCAGATTGCAAACTAGCCCATAATTGCGTGAATAACTGCGTTATTTCAGGGAGATACAGGCGTGCGTTTTGTGTGATGCATGGGCTGAGGCTGAAAATGGTAGTTGATAGAAAATATGATACCAGATTAAGTAAGTTGCTTGTTACATTTCTTAAGCATTACAAGTCAAACGCTAAGGAAAACTCCATAGATAGTCTGAAGCTAAGATCAAAAAGTTCCTGAGATAAAATCTTTATAAAGCTATTTCAAAATATACTAATGGAATATGAAAAGAAACTTTCATTAGAATCTGAAATAGACTTTGAAGACATGATTGAAATTGAAACACTAAAGGTTTCATCTGGTCTTTTTAAATCTCTATGGAAATACATAATTGTTGATAAGTTCCAGGATATATCTCGGGGAAGATATTTCTTGATTAAGGCGCTACAAAATCAAGTAAAGAGGGCAAAGACTTATTGTGTTGGTGAAGACTGGCAAGCAATTAATTTTTCTTACACCATTATCTATAATCTATATTATATACTAGTAATTTAAATTTGATTTAGTCAAAATAATCATCTACTTATAAAAATAGAAAATGCCTCGATACACAGGAAATAATATAATGTCGAAATCCTTTACGCGCCGCTTTTTTACTACAGCAGCTGCAAGTACATTAGCTGTTGGTTCAAAGTCATTTGCTCAAGAGGGCTGGAACCCAGATTTAAATAACCCAGAATTGGGTTTTGGCACACGTCAAGCTGAAGAGACACGTATTTCTGGTGAAGCAAACTCTGTTAGACGTAACGCGTCAGCTTTTCGTGGGCGAAGTAATTGGAAAGATTATTTTTCTAATACAAAAAATGGTGTAATTTTAGTTGATACACAAAGTCGAGCTTTACACTTTTGGTCTGAGAAACAAGATGTATATAAACTTTATCCAGTGGCTGTTCCATCATCAGACGATCTAACTCGCCTCGGCAGAACATCAATTACAAGAAAAAGAATTGGCCCTGATTGGCGACCTACACCTTCAATGTTAAAAAGCAATCCAGATTGGCCACCCTATATTGGCCCTGGTCCAGGCAATCCATTAGGATCACATGCTTTATATTTATCATGGACATATTACAGGATACACGGGACACACGATAACCGTAAAATAGGCCGACGATCTTCAAATGGTTGCATTGGATTATATAATGCTCAGATTGCAGAACTTTTTGATCTAACAAAAACTGGAACTCAAGTATTAATTATTTAAGTCTATAATAAAAGAGACCTAAGACCTGTTTTATAATCAGGGAATTTTAATTTAATACCTAATTCCTTTTTTATAAGTTCGTTACTTACTTTTTTATTTTCGGCGTAAAAACTTTTCGCCATTGGCGACATATCTGCTTTATCAAAATCAATAGCCTCTGGAACTGGCATACCTAATAGTTCTGCAGCATAAGCTATTACATCTTCTGGTGGTGCTGGGTTATCATCACACACATTATAGATAGCTCCTTTTCTTGGTGATTTTATTGAAGCTAGTAATGTTTGCGCAATATCGTCTACATGTATTCTACTAAATAGTTGCCCTTTTTTAATAATACGCCGAGCGGTGCCATTGCGAACTTTGGAAAAGGGGCCTCGTCCTGGACCATATATACAGTCCCAAGTTACCACAATTTTAAATAAATTACCTCATTTTAATGCTCTTGCCTTTATAAAACAATACCCATTAAAGAGCTCCTAGGTGAGGCATGAAGCCATACTCAATCAGACATAAGCCTGGTTTTGCATCCAACAACCTTACAAACATTTACTCCTCATCTCCTTAAAAATGAATGGAGACCTATGCGTAATCTCGTATATCAGACAACAGCAATTGTACCACTAGTGCGGTGGGTTTCGACTAGCTTGGGCATCCTGTTCCCGCTCAGGCCAAGTTGACTTGATAAAAGCAAGAATGTCCCAGATATCTTCATCAGAGACGACGCCATCAAAAGCAGGCATTCCACTATTGAAATCGGTTATACCCCTTGCCGCCAATGCCCCCTTTCCACCCAACTTTGTGTATTCAAACAACAGTTCGTTATCGTGATGCCAAGTATGACCTGTTGCATCATGTGGTGGAGCCGGAAGTATACCATCTGAATTGGGTGACTGCCAGTTTGGTTGACCTTCGAGTTTTGCTCCATGGCAGGATGCACAGTTGTTTGTGTAGAGAATTTGCCCCGCAGATAAGTTGCGATCTTCGAGCTCGTGATTGGCAGATGCAATGGATGTAGAGCATAGCAAAATTAGAATTAGCCACTTCATGCGACATCCACCCAGGTCCGCATTCCTCCAAAAGCATGGCTGAGCATGTGACAGTGCAATAGCCAGCGGCCAGGGTTATCAAACACACAGATTATATCGCGATTCTCACCAGCATTAACCAACGTTGTGTCACGTAGGTTACCCAAGGCATCTTTTTCATCGACTTCATAAAAGTGGTGGCCGTGTAGGTGGATGCCATGTGGGAAGGATGTGTCGTTTGCGAATGTGATACGTACTGTCTCACCATTCTGAAACGATCCGAAGGGTTCGCTTTGCAGATCAGAGACGTTGTTAAAAGACCAGATATTATCACCGCCGTGTCGTCCACCCATTGCTCCACCCATCATCGTTAGCGTTAGATGTTGCGAAGGTTCTGCTGGTGCTGGAAGGCGGGGAGGCGACAGAGGCACGATTGGACTAGCTTGCCGATCTGTATTGGTGCCGCTCACAGCCAAGTCAGCCAATCGATATTGTCCCTGACTGGTCAACATATTAAACTCAACAGGGCCAGCGATATCGACGATCAAGTCAGCCCGTTGAGCAGGTGCGAGAGTAAGTTCTTCCATTGGATATGGCTCAATTAAGGCCATTCCGTCCAAAGCCACAACTAACCCACTGACACCACTAACCGCAACGGGGAAGATACGGTTCGTTGCGGCATTAATTAGTCGAAACCTGACACGATCCCCAGTCTTCACTTGATCTTTTGAAAGAAATGCACGTGCAAAGTTCCCCATATAACCATCATGGGCTACAGTGTGCATATCGAAGAACTCATCTGTTAGACTGCCATCTTGCTGCACCTGCCAATCAGACATCAGAACAGTGATGTCGTGATCAATATCTGGGGGAGTTTCATCCTCAACAATTAATGGACCCATCATACCACGTGCGACCTGTTCTTGAGAAATGTAATGCGAATGATACCAATAGGTGCCTTCGTCAGGTGGGATAAAGCTGTAGGTCTTAGTATTGAGAGGCTCGATTAACTCTTGCGTCAACATCGGCACCCCATCCATCTGGTTTTCCAATCTGATACCGTGCCAATGTACAGCGGTGCCTTCATCTAGACCATTCTCGACATCAATGGACACCCGTTCGCCACGATGCACTCGCAGTTCTGGACCAGGCATTGACCCGTTAAAACCTAGCATTGAGGTTGCACTATCTCCCGCTGGCAGGATTTGCTCTGTTACTGCTTCTGCCTTTAGTCGCAGTGGAGTTGCGGCTGCAAATGTCGGTATTGGTAATATCGCTGTTGCTGAGACACTTGCCAAGAAATATCGTCTGTTCATGTGGTGTCTCATTTTGGTAAGGTTAAATTTGTTGTGAGAACGGCGCTCACGCCCAATATGGCAAGAATGACAAGCCATTCAACATATATAGATTTGGAGAGATGACTTGCAGCAACTGGATCACCTAAACGGAGAGCAGGAATGAACCGAAGTTTGTTTACTGCTGCAAGCGCTAAAAGACCGCCGACCAGAAGTATCTTAATGATTAAAGCCTGCCCATATCCAGTTTCTACAAGTGCAGTAAACGACCCAACAAGTTGATAACCCATGTAACCACCTACGACAATCAACACGGGGACAGATACAGACGCAACAAGGCCAAATTGATGCCCGACATCCGCTGCAGATGCATATCTGGTGGATGATGAGGCCAAGCGATACAGTGGCGTTAGAACTCCAATCCAAAGGGCAACTGCCAGCAGGTGCAGAATCAATGCAACTTCCATGAGCTCTGACTCACTGCTAGAAATGTGTCCAATCTGAGTGAATGAAAATAGTGCGATAATACCACCTAGAACTGATACCCAGGCTCCGATACGGCCCAAGAAAAGACCCACTAGTAGTAGATTGAGACCAATAAGACGAAGCGCCAATGCAGTTCCAACAGGTGTGGTCCATAACAGGCTCAACATCATGGGGTCAGTCATACCGCTCAAGTCGCCTGTTAGATTGGCACCGCGCAGTGAAAAGCTCAGGATCGTTGCAAACAAACCGAGAACCGCAAATATGGCGGCCAGACGACGTGTGCGGTCCAGCTTAAACATTAAGGTGGCCATAACCGTTCCTGTTGCAGTAATTACACCAAGATAAAGTGCGAATTTCGTGGCGATGGCCGCCAGTCCAAAAAGATCGGGCACTGTTATTCGACGGTGAAGCTAAAAGTGCCGTTCAGTGCATGACCATCAGCACCAAGTCCACGCCATTCAATAACATAAACACCAACACCCATGTCGTGCATCGGCAATGTAAACTCCTGTTTGAACGCTGTTTGTTCCCCAAGGTCCATGTTCATACTGCGTTTAGAGGCGTGAGTGATGGCAACTCGTACCAAACGGATGTCGCCTTTGAAGTCCATCAAAACTTCAGCCGGCATCTCCGACACGATCGCCTCATTGGTAGGTGTTGTTCCATCGAGGGGGGAGTGCGCCATAGCACCTGTTGCCCAAATAGCTATTGCTCCAGATAGCAGAAAACTCTTCATTTTTTATTCCTATTTTTGTTTTTGAAAATTAGTTGATCCCGTTTGAACGTTGCAGTTCTCGAATATAGGCGATAATCATTTTGACATCACCTCGCGTCAAACCTTCGACAGGAAGCATATTCCCAAATCGCCAATGATGGGCTTGAACGCCTAGAGATACAGCGCGTTGAAAACTTTCGTCTCCATGATGATTTGGTTCGTAAATCTTGTGCACAAGAGGTGGCGCTACGCCATCTTGACCCGCTGCATTCACTCCATGGCAAGCAGCACATTTAGCTTCAAAACCGCGCTTCCCGCTTTGCGCGTTTGGTGATAATGTTTCTGGCAAAATAACATTGGCTAGGAGCCCGCCTTCCATGCTGGTAGCATTGTCAGTTATGGTTGTTTGGGGGGTTGAGGGCCATAACGCGTAGCCAACTCCACCTGCAACCAGAACGGCGGCAATTGCGATAATCGATTTCATAAAATGTACTGATCCTCGAATCATTTTTGTTATCTTTAAACCTTCCTGTAAATGGAGGGTCAAACGTTTTCTTATCACAACTTTGAGAGCATCCAAATCCCCATGCCTATCATCATTAAATTTTCCGTAAGCGAGACAAACCCTAGTGGAACTTTGCTATCACCGCCTACACAGGCACACTTTAGTTCTCGTTTGTCGATATAGACCGCTTTGAACACACTAATTGCTCCAATGCTTGCAACGAATAATGCTGCTGGTGCAGAGAGTTGTGTGAGAACACCCGCCATCATAAGCAGGCCCGCTCCTGTCTCAACGAATGGATAGACGTATCCGTAGCGAACCCAACGCTGTGCCAACAAATCATAGTTCAAGAACATCGTGGCGAACCGCTCAACGTCTTGCAGCTTTTGCAGACCCAATAGTACCATTGATATAGAGATGAACCATTCCATTGTCCGTGCAGTAAATGTGGTTCCTAGCGTTACCCAAGTAATGGTGGTGGCCATCAAAAATGCAACCGAGAACAAAGCGATGATAGGCTTATAGGTCATGCTATCTTTCGACTTAGTGGCTTTCCCTAGATGTGCGCTCAGGTCATCGAAGCCACCAATGTGTTCTTCACCAATGAACGTCTGTGGCGTCGTCTTAACATCATGTTTGGTTTTAAATGCATCAACTTCATCGCGGCTGGTGAGGTGACGATCTTCCACATGAAAGCCCTGTCGCTCTAATAGGTCTTTTGACTTTAATCCGTGGGGACACATGTGATCAGCCATCACCATCCGATAGAGTATTGCAGTTTTGGGTGCGGCATCCTTAGGCATGTATTAAATCCTTATTTGGGTGTAGACATGCATCAAAATAGCACCCTTGAAACTTATTCATGATTAATCTAACCTCTCCAGTAAGGGGAAGGTCAAGGGTAAATTTATGAATATTTCTGCTGCATCAAAAGCTTCAGGCTTGACTGTGAAGACTGTGCGGTATTATGCCGATATTGGGTTGGTTGAAGCACCGTCGCGATCGGAGGCAGGATATCGCACTTATGACGATGTGGCCGTTCGCAAACTGGTGTTCGTTAGACGATCACGGGCGTTCGGATTTAGTATCGAAAAATGCCGCGAACTTCTGGATCTGTATCAAGACCAAGACCGCACCAGTTCAGAAGTGAAACGCATTGCATTGAAGCGGCTGGAAGAAATAGAAGATAAGCAACGAGAACTACAGTCACTGCATGATGAACTGGCCCACCTTGTTAAGTCTTGTCGTGGGGATAACATGCCTAACTGTCCGATAATTGATTACCTTGGATAATATTCCAGTCGTGAAAGTTTCAGATACCGAAGTTCGCTGCGATTGGAAGGAATGTCAGTTAATAGGAATTTGAGGTGTAGTATTTTCAATAATCAATATATTTTGATCTATAATTATGGCATTGTCAGACAAACTTGACGTCCTATTGGTTGGTTCTTAATTTTTATGAATGACATCATAAAACCCATTTAAGTACTTCAAGACTTCGCCCAAAATCATTCGCTTAGCAGTTATGTATTGCGTGCTTTACCCACTCAGTTTTCGCCAAGTTGAGGATATCTTGCATTAACGTGATATTTTGAGATGTGTTAGGCTTTGTCTGACAACGCCGCCATCTGCTTCCCCAGATTGCAAGCTAGCCCATAATTGCGTGAATAACTGCATTGTTTCAGTGAAATACAGGCGTGCGTTTTGTGTGATGCATGAGTTGAGGTCTTGATTGGGGATGAAGGGTGTCAATGTAGGGTCTTGAGAGGTGTTTGGCTACGTCTGTGAACGCCGCCACTAAAACATCCTATATACTTGTTAATAATATAAATATCCCAGATAGTATTTTTCTGTCCCCAATTCTGTCCCCTAAAAATAATTTAAAACTGTGCCTCACGCGCGCGTAGCTAGGCACTTTGCCTCATCACTACACACACTCTTTGCTGTGTTTGTCTGTTGAGATTCCAGGGTTCTACACTGTGTCCACAACCTATTGAAAGAAAATAGTTCTTTCTGGTTGATACATGTTAATCAAAATTTTACGATCACCATTTTGACGACGAAAAATCACAAAGCTCCAAATAAAGGACTGTACCCGCCTTAAAAAATTCATTCTTCAAACGGCTCATTTTGTGTCCAATCATAGGTGCCGTTATCTCGCTCGTTCACTGCTTGTTTCCATCCTACTTCTTCAACCCTTGCTTTGAAATTCAAGCCTTCGGGTGAATGTCGCGTCATGCCGTCTAAAAGGGTAGCTAGTCGTTGCGTTTGATTGATTTTCTCTTCAACGGCTGAATTGATCACCATCTTCTGCATGGCGAGCTGATTGATCGGTACTGACGCTATACGACTTGCAAGCGCTTCGACCTCGGCATCAAGCTGATCGTCTGGCACGGATTTAAGTACAAGACCCATTTCTGATGCCTCAATTCCATTAATCTTGTCACCTGTGAACATCATGCGCTTAGCTTTTTCGGGTCCAATTCGGTGCACCCACATCGCGGTTGTTGGGCAGCCCCAAACTCGCGTTGGCATGTAGCCAATTTTTGCACCGTCACCCATTATTGTCATATCCGCGCAAAGAGCAATATCTGACCCTCCAGCCACTGCGAAACCATGGACTTTACAAATTACTGGTTTCATTGCTCGGAATAGAGACATGAAAGACTGGGTGTTTCGCCACATGAATTGGAAATCTTGCATTGGATCCCATGGCATATCTTGTACAACCTTATTAGGTCCATCTGAGCTCGCATAATGCTCTAAATCGTATCCCGAACAAAACGCCTTACCTGCACCAGATAAAACCATCACATGGACGTTTGGATCCGCATCTGCCCGCGCGACTGCCTCAGATAATTCATTCGGAAGATCGTCATCAATTGCGTTTAACACTTTTGGTCGATTGAGAGTGATCCTCCCAATCCGGCCATCTTGTTCAAATAGGACCTTTGCCATATTTACTCCCAATCACTCACGGCTTTGACTTCAAGAAATTCTTCAAGACCCCATGTACCACCTTCACGGCCATTGCCGGACTGTTTCATGCCTCCAAAAGGCGAACCAGCACCGCCAAATTTGCCGTTCATCTCGACCATACCAGATCTTAGCTGTCGCGTCACGCGACGAGCTCGTGCGTTGTTTGAGGTCTGTACATAATTTGTTAGACCATAGGACGTGTCGTTCGCCAGGGTGATTGCTTCTTCTTCGGAGTCAAAAGGTGTTATACATAGTACAGGGCCGAAGATTTCTTCCTTCCAAATCGTCATATCTTGCGAGACGTCAGCAAAGATTGTGGGACGCACAAAGTAACCTTGGTTCAGCCCATCGGGGCGGCCTAGACCACCCGCAATCAATTTGGCACCTTCATCTATGCCACGCTTGATTAGGAATTGGATCTTGTTCAATTGTGCTTCAGATACAACCGGACCAATTTGACGGCCTTCTATATCTGCTGGCCCGACCTCTGTTTTCTCTGCCACTGTACGGGCTGTTTCAACGGCATGTTCGTATATCGTGCGTTCGACTAACATCCGGGTTGGTGCGTTGCAGGACTGGCCCGAATTGTTGAAGCAGTGCCGAATGCCTCGCGTGACGGCCTTTTCATCGGCATCGGCAAATATGATATTGGCTCCTTTGCCTCCTAGTTCGAGGCTAACGCGTTTCACGGTATCCGCAGCTGATTTAGTTATAGCCACGCCTGCAGGCGTTGAACCGGTAAAGCTGACCATATCCACATCCTTTTGCGACGTTAAACGTGCGCCAACACCGGCACCATCACCGTTCACCAGATTAAATGTCCCAGGAGGGAAATCTGCCTCATCAATCATCTCAGCCAGCAGAATAGCGCTGAGCGGGGACAGTTCCGAGGGTTTCAGCACCACCGTGCAGCCCGCGGCCAGCGCCGGGGCGACCTTCAGCATCACCTGGTTCATCGGCCAGTTCCATGGGGTGATCAGGGCGCAGACACCAACCGGCTCGTATAGGATCATGTCGCCGGGCGCGTGATCCCCCAAGGGACGTTCAAAGGCAAAAGCCTTTGCCGCCCGAATGGTGTTCTTGAGATGCCCAGCCCCGGCACCGACCTGCGCCGTCTTTGCTAATGCGATAGGCGCTCCCATTTCTCTACTGATAGCCTGCGCCATGTCTTCGGCCCGTGTCTTATAGACTTCCATCAACTGCTCCAGTGCGGTGATCCGGCCCAAAGGGTCTGTTGCCGCCCAAGCCGGGAAGGCTGCTTTGGCTGCGGCGACGGCCGCGTCGGTATCAGCGACGCCACCCAAAGTGATTGTGGCAATCTTTTTTTCTGTGGACGGATTCTCAACTTCCACTTCGCGCCCATCGATCGAGGCGACCCATTGACCGTTGATATAGTGTCTGGTGGTGTCCTGCATGACGGTTCCTATTAGTCAGAGTTCAGTATATTCCCCAGCGACGAAACGATCGCGGAGAACGAATTTCTGGATTTTGCCCGAGCCGGTCAGGGGGAAATCCTCGACCTGCACCCAGACATTTGGGGTTTTCTGTGGCGACATATTTGCGCGGCAATGGGCATGCAGCGCGGCTTTGTCGAGCGGTCCAGTGCTCCTGATGAACGCGCCTATAACCTCGCCCCATTTTGGGTCTGGTAGGCCAACGACAGCGACCTCGGCCACGCTTGCGTGTTCCAACAGGCAGTTTTCAATTTCAGCGGGAAAATGGTTCTCGCCGCCGCGGATGATCATTTCTTTCATGCGACCCGTGACTGTGACGTAGCCTCGTTTATCCATCCGGCCAAGATCGCCGGTGTGCAGCCAACCCATTGCGTCTATGGTCTCGGATGTGGCCTTCGGGTTGTCGTTGTATTCAAGCATGACGCAGGGGCCACGGGCACAGATTTCCCCGACCTCTTCTAAGACAATGGCGCAATTGTCATCGACGCTGCGAATTGAGACTTCGGTCTGAGCCACCGGCTGACCAGCAGTGTTGCAAATATCGTCAATGGTGTCGTCTAGATGATGTTGTGTGATCACCGGACAATGCTCGGTCTGGCCATAGAGGGTGGAAAAATTGGCACCCATCAAGTTCTGTACCCTGCGTACCAATTCGGGCGCCACCATCGAGCCGCCGCAGCTGACGAGCTTCAGAGCCGACATGTCTCTTGGACGCGCATTTTGTGCATCGAGCAAGGCCACCACCATGGTCGGCACGCCAAGGATGATGTCAGCGCCGCTCGCTTCCAACTGGTCAAGCACGACGTTCGGGTCAAACAGGCTGATCAGCACCATTCGGCACCTCGCCTGCAAGCAACCAAGGGTGACCATACCGCAGCCTGCGGTATGAAACATCGGCATGATGTTCACCCAGGTGGTTGTACTGGTCGCGCCGCAACGACCCGCGTAGAACCGGGCGTTATTAACTAGGCCGCGATGGCTCAGCACCGCACCTTTGGGAAAGCCAGTGGTGCCGGATGTATATTGGATCATCGCGGCGTCGCCCGGGGCGACATCGGGCAAAGCGATCGGGCGGGAGCCTTCTGTGTAAAGCGCTACGCTTTCCATGTCCGTTACTTCGCGAACCGATGGGATGCTCGCCGTGACCTCAGCGCCAATTTGGCTCATGGGGTTGCCGCGGAATTCTTTGACAAGGAAAAGTGCAACCGCACCGGATTGTTCCAGCACGTAGTCTAGTTCGCGTGCCTGAAATGCCGGGTTAGCAGTCACCAGTACTAGACCGGATAGCGCACTGGCATATTCCAATAGGACCCATTCTGGACTGTTGGGTGACCAGACGACCACCCGTTCGCCGGGCGCAAACCGGGTGGACAGAGCCAAAGCCAGCCGCTCGGCATCTTTCAGAAGTTCCGTATAGGTCCAACGCCGCCCTCCTGATCCGTCCTGCCTGACTTCGACCAAGGCCTCCGCTTCTGGTCGTGCCGCGGCAACCTCGCGCAGTAAGTCTCCAACCGTGATGTTGAGGACTTCAGCATCGCTCTGCGCGGGGAAGTGCGAAAGGTTGAGCTTCACATCGTACATGTCTATTCGGCCGCGATCGGTTTGGTTGGGATATCCACCAGTTTGCCCCTAGGGATCAAGTGGTCAGCGTCATACATTGGCAGAGTACAGAGCTCGCCTTCTTGAATAGAACCGTCTGCACAGAGCACATTTACCTTGGTGCCGGGTCCTATGGCGGGGTCGTCCATACGAACAATGCAAACCCCACATTTTTGGTATGGTGAATACCCTGATGAGCAGACGCGTCCAGCAACTGTTTCGCCAATCCACATCACCCTACCAAGTTGAGAAACGCCACCCGTTACACGCATACCCCAGGTTTTTGAGAATTTCTCAGCGACCTCTAGCGCTTTGCGTCCGATGAAATCACGATTGTCGAACTCGACAAAATTCCCAAGCCCAGCTTCGAAAGGGGTGGTTTCCGCCCCGAAGTCTGACCCTGCATTAAGCAACCCGGCCTCAATCCGACGTGCACGGAATACCGGTGTCCCGGTGAGTAAGATATCGAACGTCGAACCCACCTCCATGATCCTGTCGCCAATGGCTGCAATATCTGTGTCGGGCAGCAAGTATACTTCCCAGCCAAGCTCGTTCGTAAAGCCTGAACGGCTGATCCAGCAAGTCTGACCTGCAATAGAAACCTCGGCGCAGTCAAAATAGCGGAATGGATCTGGCATCGGACCGTCCAGAACAGCGGCCAATAGCTCTAGTGAACGTGGCCCCTGTATCTGACTTACCCAGACATTTGGGTCGTGTATTGTTACATCCATCCCTTCAGCATGGGCTTTGTACCAGCTGAAAAGGTCACCATCTGCTTGCGCCATCCAAAAACGATATTCAGATAATCTTAGCAATACGCCATCTGTGATCATTCCGCCGTCGTGATAGCATGCAAATTGATATGAACAGCGGCCTGGTTTGACCTTAGATACATTACGGGTGAATACCTTGTTCAAAAGTTTTTCAGCATCTGGTCCGCTTATCTCAATAGGTAACTCACCCGTGTGACGAAAAATAACGTTCGTACGTACGGCCCAATACATTTCATCATCTGATGCAGTGCTTAGTGCTTCGGGTGTTAGTCGAGAGTTGTAAAGCGTATATTCTGGATCATGTGGCAGCTCCATGTAACTCAGTGGGTGTGCCGGCATTGTACGCGCAAGTTCGCGGGGTCGTTGCCCCTTGTTTGGAAGCGCTTTTGCCACGAAGCGAAAATCAGAAAGTTTTAATGTCATAGTGTGAGCCCGTTTATGAATTTAAGACGACCAAATCTGGATTATTTGATGTTATTTCGATATATAAATGGCTAATTTATTTTTTTCAAAACTAAAGATTTGTACAAATTGTTTTAAAATATTAAACAGTTTTTATGAAATTTAGATCTTATGATTCGCTAAAAATTTTTAATGCTGTCGCCAGAAAGCAGTCAATGACCGCGGCTGCGCATGATCTCAATTCATCGAAAGGTTCGATAAGTTATCAAATAAATAAACTAGAGGAGAATCTTGGTTTTGCACTTTTTGAGCGGAACAATGCGCGTCTTCAGTTAACCGAAAATGGGAGAAGAATATGGAATGTCTCTCTAAATGCGCTTAAACAAATTGATCAAGAAATTGAAGATATTCGCGGCTCGAATACGAAGGCACTTTGTATTGGTGCACTGACCTACTTCTCTTCGCGATGGCTCTCACCAAGGCTTATGGACTTTTTTGAGAAAAATGCTGGTGTCAGTTTGCGAATAGAACCTGTTAATTCTATTGCTGACTTGAAAACAAAGGATGTAGATCTTGCCATTATGTGGGGAGTTGGTGAGTGGAAGGAATACGAAAGCAGGCTTTTACTGAGATTGCCCTCTGTGCCAACGGCAAATGCAACCCTCGCAAAAAAAGTAGAAAGTCTTGGAATAGAGGCTGCAGTTAGACAGGTACCTCTCCTTGGGGATAGTTCAGGTGATACTGGTTGGCGCGCGTGGCACGAAGCCGCAGGCCTACCATATCTGCCGAGCAAATCCAGTCTCGTAATTCCAGACTCAAATAGCCGAGTGCAGGCAGTTATTGATGGACAGGGCATTGCCTTGTGGGATGACTTAGTCGCTCCGGAAATCAAAAGTGGGCAGCTAGTAAAGCTAACAGATCGAAAGCTTGACACATCAGGTTATTATCTTGTTTTCACAAAAGATCCGCATGCAGCTCAAGTACAGGTAATGCTTGATTGGTTGTTGGCACAAAATTAGACTTTTGGACCGCTTTTGGGACCACTTCAATAGGTCTTGTCAGATGTTGTCAGACAAACTTAACGGTGTTGTGGATTTTTCTCAACTTTTATGAATGGTATCAAAAACCCCCTTTAAACACTTCAAAACTTCACCCAAAATCATTCGCTTAGCGGTGATGTAGGCTTTGTCAGATTAAACCATCTTGCTTGACAGCATCTTGGGAATTAATTTCTGCGACATGCCCGTCAAGCCGACACTGTAATGAGTTCAAGCAGTGGTAAAAAGGTTTGGTGGCGTTGTGCATTATAGCATGAATGGAAAGGGTTTTCGCCCATTTGCAAAACCTGATGCTTGATCTACTAGGTCAGTCGATACCGCCATATATTATTATTTTGCGTAAAATGCTGCACTTTGACCAGCGATGCGCCCAAAAACTGCTCCTGAGGTGAGGCCAGATCCTCCTGGGTAACCATTTAAGAATACACCACCAACCATTTCACCGCATGCAAAAAGCCCCTCAATTTTAGAACTTGTATCGTTTAAAACAGCAGCTTCTTGTGAAACTTTTACACCACCATATGTAAATGTAATTCCTCCTGTCACAGGATATGCGCGGAAAGGTGGTGTATCGATACTCTGCGCCCAATTAGACTTTGATATTTTACCTGAGATTGAAGATTTTCCATCCTTAATAGTGGGGTCAAATTTGTTTGAGCCATTAGTCCCATTGTTGAAATCCCTCAATGTTTCCTCTGCATTTTTGGTATTAATTCCTTCACATTTTTGAAATAATTCTGTTAGGCTGTCTGCCTCCACAAAACTTGCATCATAAAAGCGATATTCATCATACATAAGATCAAAAACTTTACTATCAAAGATTTGCCAAGCTCTCTGACCGGGCTGTTGTAATACTGCACGTCCAAATTGTGCATAGGTATAATTACGAAAATCAATTCCTTCATCTACGAATCGAACTCCGTTTTCGTTAAGCATTACACCAAGAAAATAACTAATTTTCCGATAATTTTTTCGCTCTCCATGTGGAATTTCAAGATTACCGTAGTTTTTCATGTAATAATCCATTGGAGTTGCGTGACAACCATCAAAACGCCCATAATGCTGAGCACCCATTTCCCATGCTGCAACAAGCCCATCCCCACTGTTATTAGGTGTTCCGCGCACTTTAGCACTTCTCCATTCAGGACCAATTAATTCTTCACGCAGGTCATTATTACTTTCAAAACCACCGCAGGCTAAAATTACTGATTTGGCTTTGATTTGTTCACCACTGGAAAGGTTCACGCCACAGATAATATTATCATTTTGTAAAAGTGATTTGAATTCACAGTTATATCTTATGGTTCCTCCAAGGTTTTTAAAGGCTGTTAATTCCATGTCAAAAAGGCCAACTCCTTCGTTTTCAGCAGCAAGTGTTAAGCCTCCCCAGAATACGATTTTACCATTCTTTTCGAAGCTTTGTCTCGCCCATATTGGCTCATAAGTTATTCCATGGCTTGCCAGCCATAGCATAGTCTCATAGCTCTCAGAAATAAGAATTTTTTGTTCATCTGTTAATGGCATACCATCATTAAAGCTTAATAAATCTTCAGAAAATTTATTTTTTGTATAACTCCCAAAATTTGTATTTGGGATACGTGGGTCATCTGGTGATTTTAATAAAGGTAGAAGGTCATTACTTGAATCGTAGGAAAATCGCATTGCTCCAGCTGTATATTTTGTATTTCCACCGGCCATTTCAGGGCCAGCTTTTTCAATTATAATTACCTCAGCACCACGTTCTTTGGCAGCGATACCAGCGCATAGAGCTGCATTGCCTGAGCCAACGATTATTACATCCCAAACTTTGTCCATTATTAATTCCTTGCCACATTGTATCCAAGTGTATACAATCTGATAAACAATATGCAAGATAATAAATGAACTTACCAACACCTATATATCAACAATTAATCAATGCGATTGAAAAGGGTGACTTGCGCCCAGGAGACCGCATGTTGGAAACAGAACTTGCAAGCCGGTTTGGCGTCAGTCGAACACCAATTCGTGAAGCAATACGTAGGTTAGAGACAGATGGTTTAGTTGTTCATAAACCTCGAATTGGAGCTGTAGTGAGGGTTTTAACACAACAAGAAATTGTCGAATTGTATGAAATGCGCATAGTACTTGAGGCAACAGCTGCCCAAATGGCTGCGAAGCACTGTTCAAACGCAGAGACCCGAACATTACATGATCTCAATGATCAAATGCTGGCACACTCTAAAGATCCCTTTGCTGTCGCTACTTTGAATCGAAAATTTCATACTTGTATATTTAACGCGGCACGTAATCGTTTTTTAGCACAAAGCTATAATTCTTTATCTTATTCTTTGATACTTTTAGGTAAAACAACTTTAGAAACTGATGAGCGAGTTCAAAATGTTTATGCGCAGCATGAAGCAATAATAGGAGCGCTTATATCTGCTGATACTGAGATTGCATCTGAGGTTATGCGTTTGCATATGGAGACATCTCTAGACCATCGTTTGAAGGTGTTACAAATTGTTGAATAAGCATTTTTCAACTCATGCGATTTGTTTAACTGGAGCATTAGTATTTTTGTGGCTCAAATTGCCATTGCCATGGTTATTTGGCCCACTTGCAAGTTGTTTAATTGCAGCGCTTTTTGGTGCTCAACTCTATAGTGTAAAAATTTTAAGTGATAGTATGCGTACTATTCTGGGTGTAGCGGCTGGTTCAACGGTTACAGTGACTTTCATTACTGCCATTCCAAGTCTTTGGAGTACTCTAATTTTAATTCCAATTATGGTAATTCTTATAGGATTTATGGGTGTCTGGTACTTTCAAAAGCTTTGTGGCTATGATTTCCCTACAGCTTATTATGCATCCATGCCAGGTGGTTTGCAGGACATGCTTGCATTTGGTGAAGAGGCCGGTGGTAACATTCGTGCTATGTCATTGATACATGCAACAAGGGTCTTAGTAATTGTTGTACTCTTGCCAATTTTATTAATTTCAATTTGGCAGGTTGAGCTTGATCGACCACCTGGTAAGCTTTTGAGATTTATTGATATTAATCAGTTGATTATACTTGGTGTTTGTGCATTTGCAGGTTGGAAAATTGCCAGTTCAATTGGTATGTTTGGTGCAACAATTCTTGGACCATTAATACTCACTGCTGCAGCGAGCATGACAGGAATTTTAAATAGCCGACCGCCTGCTGAAGCAATCTGGGCTGCACAATATTTTATTTCTCTTGGGATTGGAGTAAAATATGTTGGCATTACAATTGATGAAATGCGAAGAGATGTAGTTGCAGGTTTAGGTTTTTGCATTTTATTACTTTTGCTGACCCTGGCTGTTCTTGGTTTGGTAGTGAAATTTGAACTTGCTCCAGCAGTTGAAGCAATTTTATCTCTTGCACCAGGCGGCCAAGCGGAGCTAGTTGTTATGGCTCTAATTGCTGGGGCTGATATGGGGTTTGTTGTATCACATCATCTATTGCGAATTTTTATTGTGATTTTAGGAGCTCCCATTCTGGCTCGAATTATGCGTGCCAAACCACCTCGTTAATCATATTGATAGGATTGCCGAGATTATAAGCAACTATCTGATCAAAAATATCTGAAAATTGTAACTCAAACTCATCTTCAGTCACAAAACCTATATGGGGTGTACATATAATATTAGGATGGTTGGCCAAGGGATCATTTGACCAAGTAATTGGTTCTTGATCAAAAACATCTAAGGCTGCACTTCCTGGTCGGCCTTCGTTCAAAGCGTAGAGCACGGCATCTTTTTCTATAATTCCTGCACGCGATGTGTTTATAAAAAGTGCATCTTTTTGCATGCAGCCCAGATCATTAGCAGTAATCAAATTCTGTGTTGTCGGTTTTAAACGTACATGTATGGAGACTATATCTGAAGTGGCAAAAAAGGCATTCCGGTTCGCCGCAATGGTGTGACCGTCTGATCGAGCATTTTCGCGACCTGACTTAGAACCCCACCAAATCACTTGCATCCCAAAAGCATCTGCATATTTTGCAACAGTTTTTGCTATTCTTCCATATCCATAAAGACCTAATGTTCGGCCTCGTAAAGTTTTTCCTACACCCATTTGCCAACCACCCATTTGCATATTTGCCATCTGTTGTGGAATCTGGCGCATACTACTCATTATGAGTGCCCAAGTATGTTCTGCGGCTGCATAGGAAGGAGTTCCCGAGTGCATGTTAGAACAAAGAAGCACACCTTTACGATTGCATGCTTCAACATCGATGTGTGGATAAACACTGCGCTGTGAGATTAATTTAAGATTTGGTAGTTTCTCTAAAAGTTCTGCTGTTATAGCTGTTCGTTCACGAAATAAAACTAATACATCAAAAGGTTTTAACCTTTTTGCTAATTGATTTACGTCCTCTTCATGATCATTAAAGATTGTTACATCTAACCCCTTTAATTTTTCAAAACAGGGCAGTTTCTTAAGAGTATCAAACCAATCGTCTAAGATTGCTACTTTCATTATTTTTTTTCACCTTCCCAGATTTCAGTAGGTACGTAAACAAGTCCCTCTGCAATCTTTCGACAGGTGCGGATTAATCCAGCTGATTTATGATTAAATTCAGTGCCATTCATTACAAAGTCTACAATAACATCCATTTTCCCCATTGGATGCTCAAGGGTTACTTTAGTTGGGCTTTCAGAAGGGCGATCAATAATACCATCAGCCACTGTGCCAGGTGTTAAAGCGCAAGATGCAAGACATTGGCTGCCTGTAACAGCCATTGTTGGATGTGTGCTCCAAGGCATGAAGTAACGAGTGGAAATTGTCCCACCATCACGTGCTGGAGCAAGTAAGCCAAATTTTGGTGTTACTGATTTGGATACGTCTCCCAAACCCATAAGAATTCCAGCTTTTATGCGCAGTTGCTCCATTCTGTTGAAAAAATCTTCATTTGAATCTAGTGCTTCGCGGGTTTCATAACCTGATAAGTCAAAATCTTCTGCACGTGCAATTACCATTGGCATTGCAACATCCATACAAGTCACAGGAATGTCATCTATAATGTCAGTTAAGTTTCCAGTAGGTAGGAATTTACCTGTCGAAGAACCTGAAACTTTCATAAAATTCAACTCAACTGGAGATGATAAGCCTGGTACTCCATCAATAGCTATATCACCAGTATAACTAATTTTTCTGTTTGGTGTTTGTACTTTTGCAAGAATTTCTGCACCAGTATTTACAGCCTTAATAGCGATGGAAGTTTCTCCATTATCTGCTGGATGCAAGCCCATCTCAATAGCTGCAGAGGCGACACCAGACAGTATATTGCCACATGTTGGTTTAAAATCAACTAACCCATCTTCCACACTTACCTGTGCAAAAAAGTAATCAATATCTGCCCAGGAGTCTTTTGACTTTGACAGAATTGCTACTTTTGTTGTGACTGGATTTCCTCCACCAATGCCATCAATATTAAGTGGATGCCCCGAACCTAAAACTGATACTAATACTTTGGCTAGTTGATTGAGATCTGTCGGTAAATCTGCACGATTAAAATATGGTCCGCGTGAGGTTCCACCACGCATAAAAATATATGGTATTGATGTTTGGCTCATTTTTCACCTCACTAAATATAATGGTATTTAAAGCCCCAAAAATATTTTACCTTTCTAGAAATTATCTCTTTTATTAAGTAAATGGCCATGGCAAATCAAAGTAGTGTTGCAACAAGCCGGGTGGGAAATCTCTATTCAGTAACCAAGCCATAAATAGCATAAATATAACACCCAATACTGAATAAAGTGAAGATTTCATCCATCCTAATTGTGCTCGATATTTCATGAAGCTCAATAAAAATAATGTTAAAGCAATAATAAATCCAACTATAGCGGTTAGGCTCAATAAAAAAGTGAACCAAGCTAACGTTGGCCAAAGACCATAATTTGCACTTTTTTCTATTTCATTATTTTCTCTATCAGAGAATATGACATGACTTTCCGGTAATATCATCATCTGGGCAAGTAGAATAAATGCCCCAATTAAGGAAATAGAAGCAACAAAAGCTGGAAACACTCGATCAGTTGCGGCATAATCTGGGATACTCAATGCATCGATTAATGCATAAGAAATAAATCCAATCACAAATAACAAAAAGATAAGGGGCGCTCTTTTGCCACCTGAGGGCACGTCCCCTTCAGCTAAAATATTTTTAGCCTGACGTAATCCAATTATAATTGAAAGTACCGTAATAATAATAAGTATAATTACAATTGGTGATAGAAGGTAATCTAGCCCTGTATCCCAACCCTGTCTAAATCGAATTCCTGCAATTTGATTTGCATTATTTGAATAGTTTTCAACTGGGTTTGCTAAAACAAATCCAATTAAAAAAGCAGGTCGTGACCAATCAAATCTTCGTAACATTATGCCAATTAAGCCAATCGTAAAAAGAGCCACCAAGTCCATTAAATTTTGTCCACTTTGGAAGGCCGCAAAAGAAATTATCATAAAGATAAAAGGTGCTAAGAGTGCGAACCTAATATTGGTTAGTCGCGCAATTCCACCGGAAAGTGCAATGCACAATAGTGTGCCTACAACATTTGCCAGAGCAAGCAACCAGACAATGGAATATGTAAAATCAAGATTATTTTCTAGTAAGCTAGGACCAACATCAATCCCATTTCCTAAAAGAGCAAGTGCGCCTATAAAAACAGCCATTGAGCCTGATCCTGGGATGCCAAAAAGAAGTGTAGGAACTAACCCTCCACCTTCCTTTGCATTGTTAGAGCTCTCTGGACCAATTACGCCTCGCACGTCGCCTTTCCCAAATTTTGACTTATCTTTTGAAGACTGAATTGTGTGACCGTATGCTATCCAATCAACTACTGAGCCACCTAATCCAGGTATGACACCAACGATAACACCAATAAGTGAGCAACGCATTGAAAGCCATTTATAGTGCCACCAGTCTTTGATTCCGAGGATCCATCCACCTCCTAATGATTGACGATCAGAAATGGCTTTATCTTGTCTAAGTAGAGCAATGATTTCAGGTATAGCAAATATTCCAAGTCCAACGATAACAAGTTTTAATCCGTCAGTTAAATATGGATAATCATAGCTCGACATTCGAAGTTCACCATTGAATGGGCCTTCACCAATAGTACCAATTAAAAGTCCTAAACCAGCTGCGACCACACCTTTAACGGCAATCCGACCAGCTAAAATACCAACCATTGAGAGACCAAAGATGGATACCATAAGTAATTCTGGAGATTTAAATAATAATACCACAGGACGTGCTACGAGTATAAAAACTGTTAAAAATGCTGCCCCTATCAGACCCCCAAATAGTGAGGATGCAAAGGCTGCGGATAGGGCACGTGCGGCTTGACCACGTTTAGCCATTGGAAACCCATCTAAAACTGTTGCTTGTGATGCAGAAGATCCTGGGATGCCCATGAGTACTGAGGCAAATGTATCTGATGTTGGGACTACTGCAATCATACCAATCATCAATGCAAGGCCTAAGGTAGGGTCCATGCCAAACATGAAAGGAAGTAAAAGTGATAAGCCTGCAATCCCACCAAGCCCTGGAAACACACCAATTGTGAGGCCCATGCAAACTCCAACGATCAAATATCCTATGACGATAGGCTGTAAAATTTGAGCCCAAGCTGCACCAAGAGCGGGTAACGCTTCCAGGAAAATATCCATTGTTTTCTTCTCACTGTTTATAAAAACGCCCCTAAAATTTTATAGGGGCGTTCAAAAAACAGTTAGTTTACTTCAACTCAACACCGAATTGGTCTTTTAACCAGCCAACCACATAGCTTTTAGCTTCGCTGTCAACTGTGATTGCTGTACCCAAGGCAGCTTTGGCATCTGCGCCGGTATACATTGGGTATTTACCTAAGCGTTTTACAGAAATTTCAGCGAAATCTGGTCTTGCTTTGATTGCTGCAAAAGCATTCGCAAAAGTATCTATAATTGCTTGATCAGTGCCTGCTGGTAAGAAAGCGATTTTCTGTGATGGAAATCCAGCAACAAAGAAAGCTTTCCAGGCGTTCCATTTTGGCCCAGAAGTTTCACACCCGTCAGTTGCTTCACAAACTTCTTTGAATGTTGGCATCTCAGGGAATGTAGGATCACGAACAATGTCGCCATTTGCAGCCAAAGAGCCCCAAGTCATCATAGGGACAGCCTTACCAGCTTCTACCATAGCAGCAGAACCTTTTAGATAGCCTGAAGATGTTTGATAATCGATAGTTGCCTCACCAGATTCAAACATCTTACGACCATCACCGCGTCCTTTGATGCCTAATACATGTTCAACATTCATTCCCAACATTTCCCAAGCCAGAGCTGGAATCAAATCCAAACGTGTTGCACCTTGGTTGCCATAAATAAATGTCACATCTTTCAAATTGTTGGCTGTGCCGTCAAATTTAGCACCATCTTCAGCGTTTAGATATGCTACACCACCTGTGCCTGAAGCCATAACTGGGTTCCAGTCTCCATATTCATAACGAACACGTGGATCTCCAAGTAGGTATGGAAATTGTGTGGAGCCAGATGATCCAAACATAACAGTTCCATCGCCATTTGTTTGTTCTTGGAACCAATTAGCTCCTTTAGTTGAGCCCGCACCTGGCATAAATTTTACAACAACGGTGGGGTTGCCTGGAAGTGCTTCAGAAAGAAGTGGTGCAAAGAAATTTGCCCATTTCGCTGATCCACCAGTTTCAGAAAAAGGTATTGTCCATTCAATAGTTTTGCCTGCCATGTTCACATCGGCTTGTGCTGGAATTGCAAATGCCGTGGCTGTGGCCGTGGCTATTAAAGCGCGACGGGTAAAGTTTGTTAGTTTCATAGTTCCTCCCTATAGCACCATCTTTGGTGCATAATTTATATTACTCAAGCGGAATCATTCGCTCTTGATTCTTTAATCTTATATGTTCAACCTTGCGTGAAACTTTCATGGATTTTTTTATGCGCATAGTTATTGTTGAAGATAATGAAACTCTTGCTAACGCTATTGCCCATCAATTGCGTGATCAAGGGCATTCAGTAAACTTGCTACATGATGGTCAATCTGCTTTAGAATTTTTGCGCCAAGAAGACTTTGATATAGTAATCATGGATGTTAATTTACCTAAAATTGATGGCTTTACTATTCTCAAATCTTTGCGAAGATCTGAAAATTCTGTTCCAGTACTTTTGCTTACAGCACGCGGTGATATACATGATCGTGTAACAGGTTTGGACGCGGGTGCAGATGACTACCTTGTTAAACCATTTGATATGGAAGAGCTTGATGCAAGACTGCGTGCACTAATTAGGCGTAAACCATTAATTGAAAATGAAATAGTACAATTTGGTTCTTTATCCTTCGATAGAGTAGGCCGCAAACTTTCAGTTAAGGGTGTTGATCTGGATTTGCCACGCCGTGAGCTAGCTGTTTTTGAATGCCTTTTTGAACGACAAAATCAAATTGTTTCAAAAACAAAGATTGCTGACCATATATATGGTGTAGGAGCAGATATAGAGGAACGTGTTGTGGAAATTTATTTGTCTCGACTTCGAAAAAAACTTATTGCCCATGGAGTTGTTATCAAGGTGGCGCGAGGTCTTGGATATATGATGCGTGTTAAAGAATGAAGTTATTGTCTTCCTCCTTAAGATTTCGACTTTTTGTATTAATTATGTTACCATTATTAATTGTAGCTTGTGCTGCAATCTATTGGCGCTTTGAAGAAGCCCGGAAAACAGCTGCAGATATTTTTGACAGACAATTAATAATGATATGTTTAGCGGTGTCACGTGATGTGTCATATTCAGGAGGAGATTCATTGTCTCCAACCACGATGAATCTTTTTGAAGATGCAGCAGGCAGTCCAATTTTCTACCATGTATATGGTCCAGATGGTAGTTTTGTTACTGGGTATTCTTCCCCTCCAGTAAGTAAGATTGAAACAGATATGCGCCAAAATGTTCCTCAAGTTTTTGATGCATTACATTTAGGTCGAGCTGTGCGTGCCGTCCGATTAATTGAATCAGTTGAGATTTCAGGAATTTCTGGTGCATCGGTAGTTACTGTTTGGCAAGAGCTTGAGCCACGTCAAAATTTTGCCCGTGATCTTGCACTAAAAGCCGCAATGGTAATGGCGCTGTTAATATTGACAGTCGCTGGAGTGGTGATTTTTGGTATCCGACTGGGTTTACGACCTTTAGGGCAACTTGAGGAGGCTATTAGAAAACGCAATCCATCAGATATTCGACCAATAGAGCGTCAGGTCCCTTTTGAGGCAAAGGGTATTGTAAGTCGACTTAATGTGCTTTTTTCACAGTTAACACAAGCACAAGAGGTAAGTGATCGAATAATATCTAATGCAGCACATCAATTACGTAATCCTGTGGCTGCTATTCACTCAATGGCGCAGGCTACGCTTGCAGCTAAATCATTACCTGACAGTAAAGATCGAGCATTGCAGCTGGTTGATGAGACACGACGTGCTGTACGAATGACAAATCAAATGTTGTCTTTAGAACAATTGCGTGGAAGAAATCCAAAATTTTCATCTAATGATATAAATAAAGTTATTAAAGACCTAACATCGAGACTAGCGCCTAAGGCATTGAAACGTGACATAGATTTTAATGTTAATTTATTACATGAGACTATACATACGCTGTTTGATCCAATCTTGATAAGTGAAGCAATTACCAATTTAATTGAAAATGCATTGCAACATGGTGGCAAGCAACTAAGTAAAATCACTATTAATGTCTTGATTGAAGGTAAATTTATTAAAATTGAAGTAGAAAATGATGGTCAGAAACTTTTAGAAGCAGAAATTAAAGCATGTTTTGAACGGTTTTCGCAAATTGGTGAAAACCCAGGTGCAGGATTAGGCCTCGCATTAGTTAATGAAATAGCAGAAATACATAACGGAGGTATTAATGTAGTTGTATCTCCACAAATGAAATTTACTTTTTACATGGCTATAAGTTAACGAAATTAATTGAAACTATTTGATGCAAGTTCTGGCATGTTTGACGACACCGCCATCTGCTTCCCCAGATTGCAAACTAGCCCATAATTGCGTGAATAACTGCGTTGTTTCAGTTAGATACAAACGTGCGTTTTGTGTGATGCATGGGCTGAGGCCTTGATATCAGCGAATCTATAGCCTTTACTCAGACGCTCATTTGGCGAGGGTGGGTTTTGGAGAGCATAGATATTCAAAGTGAAGTGCGTCCATGCCTTATCTTGCATGTCTGAGAAAACCTCCAACTCAAGATTACACAGAGTTATAAATTACTGGCATCTTGCCCTTCCACATATCCCATGTTTTTTTGGTATTGATTAGCTCGGCCATAAAAAATGCAACGTTTATACGGCTAGTCACTCCGGCATCAAAAATCGCGCTTCGGGTTGGTGACTTGAAAATCTTGTAGTTCGTCACTTCAGCATCATGGATTAGTCCGTCAGGACGAACAGCGACCCATCGAATGTGAGGATCGTTCTGGCCAATTTCCGTACGTAAATAGTTAGCGGCTTTTTCGTTGTCGACGTGTGGTGGCAGCAACAAACGAAGCAAGCCAATAACGCATTTCTGACCTATTGAAATCCTCTCATCCAAATCGTGATTTCTGTTTCCAGTTGTGTTCATAAGTATGAACTTGATTGGCTTGGTTGGTTCATTTTTCTGAATGGCATTGCACAATCGATCGGTCGCATCAGTTACTAGTCTGCGTGGCCTTCCGTATATTCCACGGAAGGTTAGGTTATGTCCCAGGCAAGAGACTACTGCATGACATCCTTTCACAAGAGTGACCATGTCAGCATGACTCATATCCAGAATGCTCTCTTCAATCACGGACAAGTTCGTGTGGCTTTTCAATTTTTTAGGTAGGCTATCAAGTGATCGTACAACGATCTTAACTGTTTGGCCGCGGTTTAGTAGTTCCTCCACAAGCAAACGTCCTGTGGCTCCATTTGCTCCTACGATGAGAGTGCTCATATTCGTTCCAATCTACTGGTTTCTAGTTATTTTCTACATTTTTAGGGCATTAACCCAACTATGCGAATTGACCAATTTTTGTATTATGATATGCATATATGCATGGATTGGCGGTCGGTTAAATTTGATTGGAATAAAGCGCGAGCTTTCTTAGTGACTGCGGAGGAAGGCTCGTTGTCTGCTGCAGCACGGGCCTTGGGAATGGCACAACCAACGCTTGGTCGTCAAGTTGATGGCTTGGAGCAAGAACTGGGCATCGTTTTGTTTGAACGTGTTGGTCGAGGGCTACAACTTACACCTGGTGGTTTAGAGCTATTAGATCATGTTCGCGTTATGGGAGATGCTGCAGGCCGTGTTTCGATGAATGCTCTAGGCCAATCGCAAACTTTAGAAGGAAGAGTCTGTATTTCAGCGAGTGAGACTTATGCCGCTGTGTTGTTACCTCCCATTATAGCTAAGTTGCGCATTTTGGAACCAGGTATACACGTTGAAATTGTCGTTTCTAATCAAGCAAGTGATTTACGCCGCCGCGAAGCCGATATCGCAATCCGCAACTTTCGACCGACTGAACCCGATCTGATTGCTAAGAAGGTAGGTGAAGCTGATGCGGTTCTTTACGCAACACCTGACTATATCGAAAAAATTGGCAACCCAACAATGCCCCAAGATTTGCGGCATGCACATTTTGTTAATTTGGATCATGCCGGCATGATGATCAAAGCACTCAATAAACTTGGCCTTGGTTTGACCGAAGAAAACTTTCCACTTTTGACAGAAAGCTATCTCGTCATGTGGGAACTTGTTCGCCAAGGAGTGGCAATCGGTATTCTGGACGCTCATATTGGCGATGCGGACCCAATCGTGCGACGCGTCCTCCCTGACTTTCAACCGTTCATCTTTCCTATTTGGCTTGTTTCACATCGAGAGCTCACTACGAGTCGCCGCATTCGAAGGGTCTATGACTATTTGGCTGAGGAACTTCATCGAGGATAAGTTCATTTCGACAGGTTGGGTTTTGGAGAGCCCAGATATTAAAAGTGAAACGCGTCCATGCCCTATCTACCTAGTCAGACAACACCGCCATCTGCT
>Ga0228666_1000222_pt1 | contig 36281 bp, 38 predicted proteins | sample 80DmetaG_FD_182702 | JGI IMG/M metagenome (GOLD analysis project Ga0228666, IMG submission 182702) | Seawater microbial communities from Monterey Bay, California, United States - 80D | ecosystem: Environmental > Aquatic > Marine > Coastal | place: USA: California | collected 2016-10-11 | reverse complement strand
ATATTTTTTCCCTTAACTTAATTTCAGTTTTTTATACAACATCTTTAATTCGTTCAAATCAATTCTCCTCAAACACTCCTTAAAAACTCAAACATCTAAACCCGTGGGAGTACCATAGTAAAAATACACGAAAAAAGCCCTTATTTAAGGGTTTTTTTTAGTTCAATTCTCTTTGGGTATCATGATAGAATTACACTTCTAAACACTTGTATCTTATATACGAAGAAACTGGCATTTTATTTTTCTTAGCTTCTTGTTCAAACTTAACTTTTTCAGTTTGTGTCACTCTTACTTTTATAAAATACTGTTTATTAGATTCATCTATCGTATCAAAAATATTTGGCAAATCTTTTATAAGACCTGGTATATCTTCTTCCAAAAATTCTTCATTCATCTTTGCTTTCTTGCAGATAAATTGAACTACTCTTTGCTCATCTTCTTCCCTCAAATATTTAATAGTATATTTATAATCTTTTCAATTATGTTGGATTGTGTTATGTGTTTCCATAGTAGTAGGTATATAAAATATAAGTTTTTAGTTTCAAAAGAGTGTCTTTTTTATTTTTTTCTTATAAAAATTTTTACAATCGTTTCAATGAATCGGTATGGTAATAATGTTTCCACTGATATTCGTATAAATAGTATGGCTTCATTTCCCTTGTCTTTCTTCGTATCAATGCTTTTCTAGAATCTTTTTTATGTCTGAGAAATTCAAACTATAAGGATTTTCTAAAAACTTTTTCAGTATTTTTTCGTATTGGGTCATTTCTATCTGTTAATATTATATTACTTTGTGGGTACAAAGTCAATTTTTTATCTTCTTTTATTCTGTAACTCCTAATTTTCTATTTATTTCTTCAATTTCTTGGGAAACTTTTAGTTCTTTATTTTTTTTATTTTTTTCCTCAATTCTTTGATCTAAAATTGATTCTATTGATAAACGTAATCCAGGAAAAAAAGTTAAACATTCTTCTTCTGTAAGCTCATGTACTCATTTAGACAAAATCTTATACACACTTATCATACTTACTATTGTTTGTGGTAAATTTGATTTTAATATTTTAATTTTCTCCTTCATTTTTTGTATTTTAAAATCTGCCTCTGTAATTTTTAAATCTTTTTTATGGAGATTATAAACATCTAAAATTAAATTTTCAAAAATTCTTCTTAAGTAAACAAAAGAACCAGCTCAAGTTCAATGAGCATAAAGACCAATTGCTTTTTTCAAATTTATTAAATCAGCTTTAGGTAAAACCTTATCATATTTATTTCATAATTCTCAATAACTAATATCTGCCAATGAAGGATACTGTCATATTTTTACAATAGTTTTTTCATCATATATATATATATATATATAATAAAATTTAATTTTTCTTTTTTCTTTCTATTACAGGTTAAACTAATTTGTTGAACTCATTCCGCACTATGTCATCATCTATATCCAACAGTCTTATCACTAAACATTCTTAAACTAGATTCAATAGAATAAGTTGTATTATCCTTTAATGCAGAACTATAAGCATCTACATCTCAGTTAAATAAATCCTCTTCAAAATTTTTTAAATCAACCTCTTTATACAAAGCTGTTTCAAAATAAAATTCATGTTTATTCATTATTATTTTTTCTGACTTATCTGTCTTATTAACCATTTTTAATATATTTAAAATTAAATTATTTTGTTCTTTTAGATGCTATAATTACTTTTTTACTTCCTATTTTTTTAGATTTAGTAATCTTAATTTTTGGGTCTAAATTATTTTTTTTAATTTTGTCTTTTTTTGACCTTAAATAATCTTCTTTATCCTTAGATTTTACAACTTCATATCAAGGTAATTTTCATTTACCAGCAAGCTTCTCTAAAACCTTATTTTTAGTTATCTTTTTTGTTTTTGTATTAATAGTTTTGATATTCTTTCATTTAGAATCCTCTTTTATAGTTTTTAAAGATTTCTTTATCTTCGGCATTTTTTATAAAGTTATGAATTAACACCTACATTATATATCTGCTACTTCTTTAGTCAAAAGTTTTAATAAAAATAATATAAAAGTGAGTATGTTTTGTTTATGTTAACTTTCCTAATTTTTCTGAGACTATTCCTTAATCTTCAACCTTCTCTAACTCCTCTAACAACTCTAAAAGTTCACTTTTTTCTATCCTTTCGGAGTACCAAACGAGTAAAATACAAAAAAAGCCCTTAAATAAGGGCTTTTTTTAGTTCAATTCTCTTTTGGATATTTTTTCCTCTATTTATAGATAAAATCATTGTCCTATTGATTTATTTTTCTTCTGAGTATAATGCAATTTATAATACTAATAATTTTAGCACTATGGATAATCAAGAATACCTTACTATTGAAGAAGCAACTCAAATATCTAACAAAAGAATAGACGAGAATGCAAAGTCTTTTGCAAAAAAAGTTTTAGATAAACAAGAAAATACACAATATGTTTAAGCTCGTTTTAAAGAGAACAGTTGTAGATAAAATAGATGCTTTTCTTGATTCATATCTAGACAGTTTCTTGAACTTATTTATTGATTCATGAATTGATAATGTTCATTTGATAGAAGAAAATTATAAAAAGGTAGCTACAAACTTTAGAGATAAAATATACTCTTCTCTGAATAAGACTTTTGAACAGGATATCATATTTTGAAAAAAGATATGAGAAGAATGAGATACCTCAGTTATCATTTCTATCTGAAATTATAAATTGTTTATAGAATATAGAGAAAAAGCAAAAATAAGGTTTGTTGAAATTATAGAATTTTATAAAAAATAGTCCTAAACTTCAATCCTTTCAACCTCCCCTAACAATTCCAAAAGTTCGTTTTTAATTAGCTATTAACAGCACCAAAAGAGAAAACTAAAAAATATCCACTTCTTTGAAGTGGATATTTTAAATGTTAATATTATTTCTTTTTATTTAAGTGAGATAATCAATGAATATAATACCCTATGAATAATCCAGCAATTCAAATATACCAACCTATATGAGCGGTTAATAGCACTGGAAAAAGTTTTGCTAATAAGAGTCCAGTAACAAACACTGCTGTTTTGAAGATTGATATATCTAACATAGTTGTATTACTGAATATACGAGCTTTTAACCCCTCAGTAAAAATAGTTTTATAAAAATTCCCTTGTTTCTTAAACATAGTACTAAAAATAGCCACATAAGAAACTATGAGAATAACTATATATACTCCTAAATTCGCAGATAGAATAACTGGAAACCAAATAGATAATAACAATGCTACTACAATAAGATATAACTTAAAGAAAGATATTTCCAATATATTGAAATCTTTCGCAACCTTCATAGAACTACTAATTATACGCATAGACATAATAGTTAAAAAGTAAAACATAAATAGTATAAGAGTTTTTCTTAATTTTACTATGTGAAAATCATTGAGATATTTACCACAAGCTCAGCATAAAATTTTATCATTTTCCTAGTTTTTTCTTCCACTCTGGCAACTCTAGTGCCACAAAGACTTTGATTCGAAAGAAAAGGGATATGACAAGAGCAAAAAATATAAGCCCAAGATAGACTACTGCATCGACATAATGAGCAGTAAAAGGTATAAGTGAGACAATAACAGCGATTATAAACAATGCACTATTTACCCTCTTTCTTGCCTTACTAAACGTTTCGTTAATTTTCAAAATATAGGATATCGCTCATAGAGATAAGATTACTACCGATACAGCCACTGCAAGAGACCAAGCTACGAGATCTCACACATGAGATCAGCCGTGCCCTACAATATACTGAATACTTGCTCCAATTAAACCGACCGATACAAATAAAGGAAGGTGAAAGTAGTTCCAAGCTATCCAAAAACAACTCCCCTTTTTCACTGTTTTTCACCTCACGAGATCGAAATAAAGCCACCACATCGAAAAACTAATGGTAATTCCAAATATAAGCACTCACCAAAAATAATATGGATTCATAACATGAAAGGTCGAAAGACCAGCAATAACTCATGCAATTGATTCTCATAATATAAGAATCGTAAAGAGACCAAAACGCTCCATAACTGAAGGGGAAATGGAAGAGAAATACGGATTAATTTTCACCAGTTTATCATGTTCTTTCCTAGCAAATAATGGAGTTCAAAAGCTAAGAGCTACTGCAAGAATCCATAAAAATATAGTAGTATATCAAGAAAAGAATAATGATATACCCAGTACTATAATTGAGAGTAAATAACCAGTGATATAGTATCTTACAATACTTCTCTGGTTTTTATTATGGTGTCATACTCTATACCAAAGAAGAATAGTAACAAAGTGATGAACCATATATGCTATCGTAAATCATAACAACTGTCATTCAAAAGCTTTATTTACTGTCACTGCCATCGCTCATATGGTAATCATATGTAATAGAGTCACCACACGGCTACGAATATCTTCTCTCCCATGGAAATCATGGTAGTACGTCCCATTTATCCAAGAAAGAAATACCGGTATAAAAACTAATATAAAAATTCATAGAGACTCTAGAGTGAAATGAGCTCAGAGGTGATGTACCATATTTGATACTACCGCTACATAGATAAGGTCATAAAATAGCTCCAACCAAGTTACTTTTCTATCCGTATCAAACTCATCAAGAGCCTTTGGCTTCTGCCAAAGAAGCGAATTATATCTCGTAAACATAATTATATGATTTTAAAAAATATTATTTTTCCTGATCATAGAAATTATAGAAGAAAATGATTTTTTTACAATTTGTAATTATTGATTGACTTACATATACTTAAATGATACCATTATGTATATTATTATTAACCTACATTCCTTATGTTTAAAAAACTATCGACCAGCTATAATCTTGTAAAAGTATCATTCAAATATATCAAGAAGGACTGAGAGCTCCTTATTTATAGTATACTATCTCTTATAGCTTCTCTCGTGATTCTAGCTACATTCGCATGAATAGATTTGCTCTATCTCGGAAATATTGAGGCTATTATCAATGGTGCTGAACTTGGTAGTACTACCAGTGATGTCATCATATATGTATATATATTTTTATACTACCTCACTTTTTCTTTTATTACCTTCTTTTTTAATACAGCTATAATTACTTCTGTTCAAAGAAGAATCAATTGAAAAGATAATAAGCTATGAGACTGACTCAGAGATGCAAAAAAACACCTCAAGCAAATCTTTATTTGGTCACTCATTAATGCTACCGTATCAACTATACTCAATATTTTACAAAATCAATTCTGAGAAAAATCAGTTGTTTGAAAAATAATTATATGACTCATAGGATGAATGTGGAATATATTAACTTTCTTCTCTTTTCCACTCATGATTATTAATGGGGTTTGACCAAAAGATGCCATAAAAGAATCATGAATATTATTTAAAAAAACTTGGTGAGAGAGAGCTATTATACACGTATGAGTATGATTCCTATTTTTTCTCCTCTATTTATTAGTTATTATTCTATGAATATTTGTTATAGCTTCATGAGCTATTGTAACATGAATAGTTCTCATTGTACTCTGAGCAATACTCCTAGTAATACTGTCGTCTACTTGTAATGTTATTATAAAAACGATATTGTTACACTATGCAAAAACTTGAGCACTTCCTCAAGGATTAGAAGATGAAAATAAAATTATCAATATTGCATGAGAAAAATAATAGTCCCTTTATACTAAAAAAGCCAATATTTATATATTGACTTTTTTAGTATCTAATTATAATCATTTCTACTCTAGTAAAACTTTTCTAGATTTGCTCTTTTTATTAACAAAAATGAAATTATAGGAAGCTTATGTTTACAACTGATTCTGTTTTTAAACGAAGTATCGGAAACGATACACTCTCTGAAAATGAGTATAATGGTCTTATAGGAATATCTCTCTTTTGGGGTTTTGCTATTAATTATCTTATTGTTGCCAATGTCCCAGCTGATGCTATCCCATTCTGGCCATTAATTATCGGATATTTTATTTCAGCATTCGCTGGAATAGCTATTGCTCATGGTTCAGATGATCCAATTATAAGTTTTTTCGGATACAATCTTGTCGTTATTCCAGTTGGGTTTGTTCTCAATGTAGGACTCCAAGGGTATGATCCAAATTTGATTATCAATGCAATAATGGTAACCGCTATTGTTACTGGAATTATGATGTTTCTTGGAATTACGTATCCAAAATTCTTTAGAAGCATCGAAGGGACACTCTTTTGGTCTCTCCTCGCAGCAATTGTTGCAGAATTAATCCTGATACTTGTGTTCAAACGTAGCCTTGGATTTATGGACTGGATAGTAGCACTTATATTTTGTGGATATATTGGTCTTGATTGGGGACGTGCCCAGTCTATTCCTAAAAATGCAAATAATGCTATAGATAGTGTTGTAGCACTCTACCTTGATATTATTAATCTCTTTGTAAGACTCTTGTCAATTATGTCAGGAAAAGATGATTAAATAAATCAACAAACGGAAACACCCTCGAAAGAGGGTGTTTTTACTTTATACATTTTATCTATCACTCCAAACTGCCAATTGATTTCCATTAGGATCAAGAAATTGAAATCTTCTCCCTCAAGGAAATTCAAAGATTGGTTTTGTAATTTTTGATCATCTTTTTTCTAACAACTCAAATGTACTTTCTAAATTTTCGGCATACAAAATTATAAGAGTACCTCCTTGTATAAGGTGATCAACTTTTGTAAATCAACCTTCAATCCCTGCACTTGAGAAGCTCATATAATCTTCTCACCAATGAGTAAATTCCCAACCAAATAATTCACTATAAAAAGACTGAGTCTTTTCTGAATCAATCATCGGAAACTCAATATAGTCTATATGGTTATGTGTATGTGTCATATAAGTAATAATTAAACTGTAATCCTAAACAAAATATATTATATGAATAAATCATATAATAAGAACACATATTCCCTATATTCTCTTGCTCTTTCTCTCATAGTATATATACTATCTCACGGAGGAAATTTTCAAAAAAATTTATTTTTATAATTCAATATGGTTATGTCAAAAAAGTTATTAGTGATTTTTATCACCCTGTTTCTTCTTACTTCATGTGGTGCAAAACAAGAGCAAGTAAAGGAAGAAACTGCTACCTGAGCTGTTGAAGTGGAATCTACCACTGAAACTAATGAAGTAGATGCTAGTAGTGAAGTTGAGAAAAAACTCAAGCTTATAGAAGAAGCAAAAAAGAAACTAGAAGAAAATCTCCTTGGAGATGAACCTACAAGTTTCCTAAAAGGACTCTTTATTACTCAAGTAAGTGCTGCTGAAGAAGAAGAAACTGCTCTTAGTGAAGATGATCTAGCAGAAATAGAGGAAGAACTAGAATGAAAAACAAATGAAGAACTTCTAGATCTCATTGGAGAAACCTTAGAAGAAGCTCAAGAATTAAGTGAAGATGTTGAAGACCCTGAAGAAGCTGAAGCATTATTACTCGCTGTTCAAGATATATCTGAAGAAGTTGCTGAAGAAATTCAAACCATAGTAGAAATTGCCTGAGATGAAACTATCCTTTCTGACACGACTGAACTTACCAATATAATAAATGAAGTTACAGCTGAGCTTGATACTTCAATAAGCAAGGCTGGGGAAAGAATAGAAAAAAAATTCTTGAAAGAATGATTATCAGAAGAAGAAATACAATCCTGGAAAGAAAAAAGAAAAGAACTTCACGACAAGAAAAAGGAAGAACAAAAAGCCTTTAGAGAAGAAAACAAAAAAATTAGAGAACAAGTAAAAGCTGGAACACTTTCTAAGGAACAAGCAAAAGAAATAAAAAAGGTTAAAAAAGAAGAATTCAAGGTCCTCAAGAATGAGAGAAAAAATGCTGAAAAGAAACTCAGAGAAGCACAAAAAGATATTAAGAAAAAAAGAAAAGCTGAAAACAAAGACAATATCGAGACAAAAAAAGAAAATATAAAAAAGGCTATAAAGGAAAAAAAGGAAATAAAAGCTAAAAAAGTGGAAGCAATAAAACAAGAAATAAAAGTGAAGAAAGAAACAAAGAAACTTGAAGTCGAACTAAAAAAATCTGAAAAAAAAGAACATATAGAGCAAAAGAAGAAAGAGATAAAAGCAAAGAAAATAGAAAAAAAGATAGAAATTGAGAAACAAGATGAACTCTACTCTGACGAAACATCTCTTTAAAAATAAAGTTCTATTTATAAAAGGCACCTGAAATCAGGTGCCTTTTATATGCTATTATTTGTATATTTCTAGAATCCAATTACAATTCTCTTTATTATCAATAATCAAATATTTCTATGAAAAAATCGATCGCAATCTTACTTTTCATTCTCTTTACTCTCTATTCTTGTTGATCTGTTTCCAAAGATACTGACACGAAACCTATTGTTCCAGTTCAAGATAATACCCTCCAAGATACTCCTACTCAAGAGCTACCACTTATTAAAGAAGTAACCAAGGCGGTCATACCAACATTCACTGAGTTAGAAGTAGGTTTTGAGCACGAATACCAGAAAAAAAATGCTCACCCCTTTCTTGGCTGAGCGATGATTGATATTGATTCAGATGGGGTAGAAGAATTATTTGTCTGATGAGGTTATCAACAAAGTGATAGACTCTTTCAATTTAAGAATAATTCCCTTATAAATATTACTGATCAAAGTGGCTTATGAGAAAATCTTGCAACCACTTATGGAGCACTCTCAATAGATACTGATAATGATAAAGATATAGATCTCTATGTAGCAAAAGCAGACTGAATATACCTCTATATCAATAATGACTGAATATTTTCTGAACAAAAATTAGATATCAACTTTCCTGAAAATACTGTCCCATTCTCTCTGAGCCCAACAGATTGGAATCAAGATGGCTTCGTAGACCTATATATAAGTACTTTTATAAATTTCAACCATTTCAAGTCTGCAACTTTTAATGATGAGAACCATAAAAAGACTGACATAGCTCTAGAAAATAATGGAGATAACACTTTTACAAATATAAATGAAAAACTAGGTATTGGATATAAACAAAATACATTTATCTCATCATTTATTGATTTGAATGATGACCAAAAACAGGACCTAGTTATTGCTCCAAACACAGATCAAATTCAGATATTCCAAAATATTAATAATGAAAAATTCCAAAGTATTGAGAAGTTGAGTGATTATGGTTTTTGGATGGGTTTTGCTGCATGAGACATTGATAATGATGGTGATAGTGACCTATTCTTTAGTAATATAGGAAAAACTATTAAGCCCTTAAGTATAGCAAAGGGAGATCTAAAAGATGATCAAACTTTAAGTTCTGAATGGTTACTCCTTCGTAATGATGGAGCGTTTCAATTTACTGATTCGACAAAAGAATTTTGATTAACTTGATATGAGTTCTGATGGTGAAGTATATTTGAAGACTTCAACCTTGATGGAAGACAAGACCTTATCGTCTCTGAAAACTATATCAAATGGCCAACTCATAAACTTAAAAAAGATTCTGGAAGATTACTCATACAAAATGAAGATGGAACATTTGATCCATTTGAAAAAGAGGCAGGAATCGTAAATAAAAATTATGGTCAATCCCCTCTCATCACAGACTTTAATAATGATGGATATCCTGACCTCATCCTTCTAAATATCAATGGTCCTCTAAGAGTATTTCTGAATAATGGTTGAAACTATTCTCACCTTACCGTTCACTTAACTGATAACACATCTTCTCTTTGAGCAAAGGTAACGGTCGAAACACAAGATGGTTTTAAGATTACAAAACAGTTTTTTAGTTCTCAATGACTTATGACTGACAATTCTCCAGATCTATATTTTGGTCTCTGAAACGCTAAAAAAATAAAATCTGTTACTGTTCAATGGTCTTCAGGAAAAATTGAAACAAGAGATAAAGTTGATATAAATACTAAAATATCATTTTAAAAAAAAGCATAAACAACTATAATAAGTTTACTTTATTATATAAAGATAAATAAATGAAAAAAATATACATATTCGCTCTCATAATATTTTTAACTTCTTGTACACTGCAAAAAGAAGAAACAGATAAAAAAGATGAAAGCCAAGTAGCGCCTAAAGTTCAAAATATACCTCCGAAAATAAAAAAAATTGAAAATATTTTTCAAATACAAAATACTATATATGATAATCCTGAGCAAATTATTACACTTGATATAGAGTATGTGTTGGATAAAAAATGAAAGATATCTCGAATTCAAGTCGGAAGCCAGCAATTAGATGGAGAAACTATTGCCCTATTTGATGAGGCTGTAAAAAAAGCAGTCACCTGACTTGTTTTACAGGATATAGAAACTATAAATATAGAAACTGAATATACATCACTTACGAATGCTTTTAAAGAAAGCATCAAGCAACAATATTAAACTTAAGAAAAAAAGAAGAAAATAAATTTTTTCTATCCTAAAAAGACAATATAATCATCTCTGTACTACTTTAATTTCTTACTTCTACTCTCTATGTTTAAAACAAACTACAATATTGAAGAATCGATTGTAATAAAAGCTTCTATGAAAAAGGTTTGGGAAAATATCTCATTATTTGAAAAACGTAAGGTTTCGTCTCCATGGTTAATTCTAGATAACAAATGTAAAAGTAAAACCGAATGAAAAGATGGAATAGTTGGAACCATTGATACTTGGGAGAGTCCTATATTAGGAGAATGAGAAATGGAAATAACAGAAGTTGTAAAAAATGAATCTATAAAATATGAGCTCAGATTCAAAAAGCCTTTCAAGAGCCAAGCTCATACATACTATAAAATTACAAAAACAAGAAAAAAATGAGAACTCAAAGTAACTTGGTGAATGGATGGTTCCCTTCCTTTCTTCCTCTTCTGGATGAAAGATACTATGACTTTGTTTATTAAAAAAGATTTTGAAAGAGGCCTTGCAATGCTGAAAGTTTTTACAGAGACTGGAAAGCTCGAAACCTCTACACAAATTAAACCGGTACAAAACGTAAAATGATTTTATTGGGTTGGTATAGAAAAAACAAAGCCCCTCACAAAAGTTGGAGAAACTATGATGAAAGACTTTGATATTCTGGGGGAACTCTTTGAAAAGAACGAAGTAAAAGGAAAAAAGGTATTTGCTTTTTATCCAAAGGTAGATATGAAGAAAAATATCTTTACTTTTATATCATCTATACAAGTCTCAGAAAAAGATTTCAATAAACTCGAACTCCCTAAAAAATTCAAAAAATGATACTTCGAAGAATCAAAGTGTCTAAAAGTAGTTCATAAATGATCATATAATTTCCTCAGTAACTCTTGGACTGCTCTCTATATGGCAGCAAAAGCAGAGAAATTAAAACCAAGGAAAACACAAAGTTCTTTTGAAATATACACTAAGAATTTCAAAGATGGATTAGATGAGAAAGATTTAGTTACTGATATATACCTACCAGTAAAATAAATAAAAAAGATATCACTTAAAGTGATATCTTTTTTATTTATTCCTTATTATACCAATCTAGATAATAGCGTGAACCTGAGTTCCAAACCCACCAAGAGGTCAATCAAGCATCTTCAACCGCACGTACTTGTTCTCTAAATTTTGCTCTATTATACGGAGTATATCCTTTACACCAAGTACAAGAAAATCATTGAAGCCAAGGTCTGATACGAGTTTTTGGAATTGGTTGTATATTCGTAATATCCTTATCAGTAAAAAATACATCTTTAATCTTTATTTGTTTTTCACCTTTTTCTTGTAAATCTTTTATATCTACATTCAGGTCATCTATTCTTTTGTTGCTATGATATAAAGCATTCTCAATAATCTCGTATGGATAATTATCAGGTACTTGATACCCTAAAGTCCCTACTCAATAATGAGAAGGATAAATCATAGGTCAAACATAATCAAAATAGAGTAAAAATGACTCTAAATTCTGGCCAATTCTAAATAAATCAGAACGAGTTACCAGCCCAAAGATATCAGCTGAAAGTACTATATCTGAATATTCTTTCTTCAATTGAGAAGTAATGTAGCTTGAAAACTTATCAAGTACCATTATTTTTCCCCATTTTGGATGCTCTGATTCTATTTCTTTTGCAAATGGATAATAAGTATTACTAATGGCCCCATCTGACGGAAATCTTACATAATCAAAATTGATTTCATCAAATCAGAGGTCATATGCCGCCTTTGATATTTCTACTGTGTAATCCCAAACTTCTTTTGAATATGGATCAAGATATTTATTTCACTTATAGTCATACCAAACATTCTTTCCATCTGACCATTTAATAGCAAGGTCAGGTCTTGTTTCTGCTAACAGTTTATCTTTAAAAACTGTTATTCTTCCTATAACATAAATACCTTTCTCATGGAGGTTTTCTATAAGAGTTCTTACGTCCTTAATTCTATTATTTGAGATTGGTATGATGGAGCTAAATTCATACCCTGACATATCAAATGCTACATATCCATCTACTTCTTTTATATCGATTGTGACTGAATTTATTTCACTGTTTTCTACAAATTTTAGAAGCGTATTTATTCTCGTACTACTCCCTCATGCAAAGCTCGTATAGTAGAGAGATTTTACCGTCTCAGGAGTTTCTAAGTGAAAAGTACCTGGTTCTTCTATTTCCTTACCTAGTTTCTCTTGGAAATGAGATATCACCTCTTTCACTTTTTTTGCCTCTTGTGTATAAATATGATTTATCTTGTCTCATAGCACTTCTAATCTTCTGCTTACTATTTTAAGTTTTAGCTGATTTTCTTTAATACTCTCAATAAATGTATTAATTCTTTGAAGATAGTTTTTTTCAACTATTTTTTCTCAAGGCTCAACATCTGAGGCATAAATGGTTAGACTAAAACAAAAAAGTATAAAAATAAGAAGTATTTTTTTCATAAGGTATCATATATTAAAAAATAGAGAGTGGTGTATAACATAATGATATCTTCTAGAAATGAAATAATTTTTTAAAAATAAAAAAATACTCCTGAATTTCTAGGAGTATTTTTATTTTATTACTTTTTCTTTTTCAGTTTATTTTTTTTATCTTGATCTTTTGTTTCTTCTTTTCTATTTGCTCTTTCTTTTGCTTGAGCGATCACTTGTTTTCTAAAATCTTTCATAGAAAAGTTATCTATATCAATACCTTTTACTACTATTTCACTGTTAATTTCATCATTTGTAAGCGCATCATTAAAATCAAAAAGAAGTTCTTTTTTCTCAGTATCAATACTGACATCATTAAGAGAAATAGTTCATTGATCAACATCCGTATCATTAAATCTTCTTAACCACTTGAGTTCCGCAGATTTTACTTCATTTCCAAAGAAATCCTTCGTACTAAATTTTTGTGACTCTATATCATTCACAATTTTCTTTATTTTATCTGATTCTTTTTTCTCCTTTTCTTTTTGTTTCTTTTTCTCTCCTTTGTTTTTTTCAGCATCTTTTGCATTTTGTTCTTCAGAGTATTTAAAATCTCTTTTATCACTATCAAGCGTTGCATCTTCATATTTTTTATTCTCATCAAAGAGTTCTTCAAGTTTTTCTCATGATAATACTACTGCTTGCGTTCCATTCACTACTTTATACAATTTTTTATCATTGATTTTAGGAACATTAGTAAACAATCATCCTTTCATTACTATCGTATCAGCAACTTGTAAATTTTCAAAGATATTTTTATCTTTTATCAGATCACTAATTTTTGCCTTATTACTAAAACCAAAGAATGCATTTTTAGTAATAATATCAGAAGCCTTCAAAGTACCTACTGGTATTCAACGTTCTTTTAGAATGGCATTTACTGTTTTAGTAAGTTCTTTTTGCTGTTCTTTTGTAAGATCTACTCATTTTTCCTTCAGAGTACTTGGTATTACTTTATTCAAAGCTTTTATAAGATTTTTCTCAAACGCTGCTTTGTTATAAACTCCATCTTTGAAGTCACTACTTGGTATATCGAGTATAGGAAATTTATTTTCTTTTACTGGTTCTTTTTGGAATGCCCCTGTATTTACATCAAGTACTTTCTCATTTTTTCTATCGAGAGCACTCAGTACAAGAGTAAGTTTTTCAGCTTCATTTAATTGTCCATTAAATAACCATCCATCAATTGCGAGTTCAATCCCAGGAGTTTTTTGTATTTTCTGCAATACTTCTTCAAGTGAAAGACTCTTCTGCCCTTTTTCTTCAGCAAGTGCTTTTTTAAACGCATCTGTATTTCCTACTTCACCTTTTGGTATAAAGAAGTATTCACCATCTACGACTGCAAGGGTTTTATCTTTCAGTTCATCTTTCAGTCCATTTAATTCTTTGATATTTAAATTTTCTATTACATTCTTTGGAGCTTCTTTCTTTTCTTTGATTTTTTCTCACTTATAAAACTCTTTCTGAGTTGTTCCCAGTAGTTTTCAAAGTGTTTGGTTACCAGCTTGTCCATCAGGTTTTAATCCATTATCAATTTGATATTGAAAGAGAGCATCGAATGTTTCTTTCCCAAAGCCACCATCTGCACCCCATTTTGGCATTTTATATTCTTCTATTAAAAGTGCATTTTGTATAGATTTTATTTCTTCAGGATTTGCCTTTACTTGATTTTTGTAGAAATCTTTCGCTTCATTAAATTTTTTGTTTTTCTTCTCCTTTGATTCCTCTAATTTTTGTTTTTCTTCTGGTCTATTTTTTATAACTAGCAGTTGGTCATTATATTTTTTAATCAATACAGTTGGAATAAATTCTGGAAATCATAGTTTCTTTAATTGTTTATTAAGGTCAGCTACCCTATTGGTTAATCAACCAAATGCTACATTCAGTCCTTCTAATGTATTAATGGAAGAAAAATCTATATCTGTAATTTTTTTTATTAATGATTTTTGTAATAGACATGCATCATCTATAAGCCCCTCTATTTCTTTCTTTCGATCACTTACTTGAGTATCAAAATTAGTAGTATCAAGTTCTTTTAGTCAAAGTGATTTTAATTGAAAGTTTAATTCAGAAATTTCTGTTGCAAATAAGCCATATTCAGTACTTATATCACCTATAATAAATAGTGTTGGAAGTGTATCAGTAATAAATTTACTGGTTCTCTTCTCTAATTCTCATAACTTGATATTCAAAGCACCTGATTGTTCTTTATATTCAGTATATCCCCTATCTAAAGCTTCTCCATTTATATCTAAATCAATTTTATTATTATTTAAAGTACTATCATCATCAAAAGACCATTTTTCTCAAAAACTTGCTTTTCTTATTTTTCAATCCTTAATCACTCAAACGATATCCGTCGCACCAATAAGATTGATATCAGAATATACTTTTATAGAGTCTCACTTTAGTACTAAAGAAAATGGTTGTTCTATTCCATCATATTGCTTCAAAATAAGATTTTCAATTTTTGTATAAGTTGGAATAACAAAAGATTCTTTCCCAGCAAGCTTCAAAACTTTTTTAAATACTGAAAGATCATTTTCATTTTTAACCGTAAATCATTTTTCAAGCATTTCATCTAGTGATTTTCTTAAATTTTCTTTCGTTGCTGCAAGTGCATCACTTTTTTCTGTATCAAAATTCTTTTCAAGTTTATTGAGATTTTCTAAATCTTTCCCATTTATTTTCCCATCCTTTATAATGGTTTTTAATAAATCTTTCGTAGGAGAGTTAAGAGTTTCTTTCTGATCTGCTTGATTATCTACCTCCTTTTCTTGAGTATCAGGAATAGGAGTATAGTTTAAGTCTTTATTTGCATCTTTCCCTAAAAGAGTTGCTATTGCCCTATCTTCTGGTCATCACATTCAAAACTCACTTCTCAAGGTAGTGAGGAATAATTGTTTGTAGTTCTCTATAATGTGAAACATAGTCTATGTGTAAAAAAGTAATTTTATATTTGTTTTTTCTCCTCAATCTAAACGTAACAAATATATTATACCACATAACAAAAAAATAAATCAAGAAATGAATCTTGACTTATTTGTTTTATAAAGTAAAAGCAGTGTTGAATTTCTTCAACACTGCCATATTATTTCACTCAATTTCTGAGTTATTTAAGTTTCTTTATCGTTTTTAAAGACTTAAACCCTTGCTCATCAGTACAAAGTAATTTATCATTAAACCACTTATCACATTGAACCTTTCTTAATGCCTTAGTATTATTATTAATAACATTTACAGTATCAACAACCTCATTCACTTTTGCATTTATTTTTGCATCTGTATGTCTAAGTTTCTTAATACTAGAAGTATTATTGTTAACTTTTTCATCCAAAATAAAGAAATTATCATTGTTAATTTTAATCTTTTCTTTATTATCGGCAATATCAGACTTAATGTTATTCTTGATATCAGCCTCTATAGCAGTAATATCAACCTTAACTTTATCCTTGATATCAGTCTCTATAGCAGTAATATCAACCTTAACTTTATCCTTGATATCAGTCTCTATAGCAGTAATATCAACCTTAACTTTATCCTTGATATCAGTCTCTATAGCAGTAATATCGACCTTAACTTTATCCTTAATATCAGTCTTTATAGACTCCACTTCTTTCGAAAGATCTCGAAACTCTACATTGTCAGGAGCTCTACAAATACCATAAATTGCCACTAAGAGAACAAATCCTACAGCCCATTGAGTCTTGGTACGAGCTTTCAGAAATGTACTTAGAGTTTTTTCAGGTTTTTTAGAATCCACTTTCGTAGCTTCTTTTGATTTATCTATTTTGGATGAATCAACTTTGTTATCTACCGGAGTAGCTTTTGTAGATTGTTTAGAACTTTCTACTTGTTCATTTTTAGTTTTAGCCATAATTAGTACCAAATTTTATATTAATTGAAAGGAACAAATGATTATAAAAAAACTTATAACCATAATATATATAACCATAAAGTAATTTTTGTCAAATATTTTTTTAGTATTTCTATATTATAGTCAAGTATGTTTTTCCTACTTACCTTTAAACTTCTGTTGTATTGAAAGATCCTCGATATAAGCATCTGTTTTGCAGAGTATTTTATCTGGAAAAAATTCATTACACTGAGAGTCTTTTACTATATATCCATTATTTCTAAGAGTTATTGCAATAGCATATAGATTTTTTAAATCCTCTTGGGTCACTCTATCTTTCTTTTTTATACGAGATATCTGAACCAGAAGCTTATTAATATTTTTTTTATTCTTTAAAGATTGTTCTTCTAAATCAGCTATTCTTTTATTAGAAGCCCCCATATGAGTAGATACTTGATCTGTGAACCTACTAAACTCATGTGTTGATGTATACCATTGTATAGGAAAAATTGAAGCGACTGTAGAAAAAATAGAAAAACATATAAAAGGAAGAATAATAAAAGTATAGAACTTAAAATTACAAGAACATTTTGAAGCTTTTTTATGATCTGCTCCCTGATCGTTGTTTACATTGGACATATATTAGTACCTTTTTAGGTTGGTTGATAGTAAAGAACAAAATAATTGAATCATTATACTATGATCAAGAGTAATATATAATAATATTTAATAATATGTCAATATATAATCTTCCTTTTCATTCTTAAAGATACCTTTTTTATATATAATAGAAACAATATTAATAATATATGATGAACCCATGAATATACCTTTTTATCTCTTCTTTTTTTTATTTGGAACTCTATTCTGAAGTTTTGCTTCTGTAATCATATACAGATTCAAGTCATGAGAGAAATGAATCCTGACTGGGAGAAGCCATTGTGCAGACTGCAATAAAATACTAAGTTCTATAGAGCTTATTCCTATCGTTTCTTGGGTCATCAATAAATGAAAGTGTCGTACCTGTAAAAAACAAGTCTCCAAGCTCTACCCTCTTCTAGAATTATCTATGTGATTACTCTTTGCTTTGATATGATACTTCTTGATCGATATAGAGCTCATTATCAATGGAAGCCTTCAAGAAATAATAAAGTTGATTTTTTGGCTGGTAATTGCTTTTATTACTATAGTATATATCTACTATGACATACTCTTTTTAGAAATACACGAGTGAATTCTTTTATTCTGAGTATGTTTCATACTATTGTTTCTCGTAGGACAAACACTCTTTCCTAGTTTTTATATTATTGAAACTCTCCCGATTGGCATATCGAGTGTTTCTGTATGAATTACTTCCATAATAGTAAGTCTCGCTATTATATGGTGACTCTATACTATTATGTTAAGAGAGCTTCACGAAATCGTAGATACTCTTATTCTTATATGAATCATTGCATCTCTCTTTATTTTTCAATATTTTTCTCCAATACTCTTGTCTGAGATACCAATTATAAACTGAGTGATATGAGCTCTATGAATTTTTATCTTTTTTTTCATACAAATAGTATTATCAGGATGAAAATGGATGGGGTGATGAGATCTAAGGATTGCACTTATGGTATGACTCATACTATGAATATCTTTGTGATTTCCTGGAATTATGCTCACGTATTTTGTTTGAAGTATTATCTGAATTGCTTATATATTAACATCAAAAGCAAAGCACTGATGGAAATCAAAATTCAACTCACAGGTGCCTTTTGGTCCTTTCCTTGCAATATGATTCTTTACCAGTGTATTCTATCAGAATGAAATATTAAACTTTATAGAGGTATATATTTGAAATATGTAAAGATCAATTAATTTACAAATTTGTTCTTTTTTAGTAGAATTACTATAGTTTATAAAATAAAAACAAAATACCATGGCAAATAAGAAAACTATTATCGCAATTAGAGATTTTATAGTATCTGCTGAGAAATCTATCAAGAATGCAAAGAAGCTCTTAAAAGATGTACTAGAAGAAAATAACCTAGCCTTAGAAGATGAAATTAACCTTGATACTTCAGGGTTACAAAGTTATAAAAGTGAGAATTCAAAGATAATAGAATGAGTATTTACCTGAGAAGAGATGCTTGGTAGTGATGGTAACTCTTATCCAGTACCAGTAAACTATTCTTCTAAATCAAAAATGGTTCAATGAGATAAACTCAAATTAACTATAGAAGAATCAGGAAAAATGCTCTATAAACAAATTGCTCCTATTGAGAGAGAAGTAAAAACATGACTGCTTACCAAAGAGAAAGATAAGTTCCAAGTAGTTGCTGAAGGAAAAACGTATAATGTACTTACAGCAGCAGTAACTCACTTCAAATGAGAGATTGGAGATACAACTACTATCATAGTTCCAAAAGGAAAAGAAGCTACGTTTGCCGCAATTGATATCATAGTTCCAAAAGAAAAATAAAAAAATAAGAAGCTTTCGGCTTCTTATTTTTTTATTTCATTATTTTAGATTTACAAACTCAGTTGCGTCAAGAGCAAACTCAGCTTTTACTTTATATGAATCTACTTCTTCTGTATGTTGTCCTAGAGTAGTCAGAAATAACTCCTTTCATTCTCCATAAGGAACTACCAGCTTTGCTTCAATATTTTCAAATACCTTTGCCGCATCCTTTGAACCAGTAATCACAAGAATATCTACATCTCAGAAAAAAGATAAAATTTCTTCTTTTAATTCAAAGCTATCACTAGTTACAATCACAAGATGCTTCCCATCGATCAGAAAATTATAAAATAATATTTCTGAATATTCCTTTACTTCTAAGAGAATAGAAGATTTCTCATATTCACCTGGATGGTTCACATCATATCCATCAAGTTGTACTTCTCAAGTGGAAGTATCAAATATAAGACCTTTTTTATTAGAATCTTGAATTACTATCTTAGTACTTTTCTTTGAGATTTCTATCATTTTTAAACAATATTAATTAAATAAAAAATGTTTTATTCCTACCAATAATTCCATTGATATCAAACAAGAGATTTTTACTCTTAAGCTCATCAAAAGTAAACCAGTCATACCCTACAAACCTCTCTTCTTTTTGTACAAACGGTGCCTTTGTACCATTATATTTTACAAGAAAAAGATATACATCCTTATCAATTAAAGGATTATCTTTTAAGTGCCCAGCTGTGAATGTGTAATTTAATTTTGTGATGAATTTTATAACTTCAAGATCTTTCTTCTGCAAACCAGCTTCCTCACTTATTTCTCTTACTGCAGCATCTTTCGCAACCTCTCCATTTTCTATATGTCCTTTTGGGATAACATAAATTTCTTCCTTTTTAGAATTCAACCATTTCAATAATAAAATTTCTACTTTATTACCATTTTTACGATACACGATTCCACCTGAACTTTTTTCATATTTTTTTACCATAATAATTAAACTATTTTCTATAACGTATAAAACAACTGAGTTAATTATAGGGAAAAAACTCTGGAATTCAAATTAATAATAAAATTTTTTCAAAACTCTTGAAAGTATTATCAATAATTACATAGTGATTTTTTGCATATATATTTAGTTTATGATAAAATATATACAAATAAAAATAAAAACAAAATATATGGAAACTCCTGAAAATAATAACGATATATTAAATGACTTGGAAATAATTGCTTTTGAAGCTGATGCTAAAAAAGATACTGAAGCTGATATTCAAGATTTTTCTACCAATCTGGAAGAAAATACCCATAAGGTAATCTGCGAAGAGGAAATAAACAGTCAAGAAGAACAAGTCCAAGAAGTAAAAAAACAAAATATTATAATAAAAAATATTATATTTTTGTTTAAATATGTATTAACTTCTAGCTTAATATTTTGAATACTCATGGTTTCTGCTAATTATAGCGCGTACTTAAATATTGGAAAAAGCTATATATATAAAGAAAAAATAGAAACAGAGAGCAAATGACTGATTTCATCAGTTGAAGCATCGAATATAACAGAAAAAGTACAAGAAAAAATAAAGATAGATACTGTGAAGAAAAAAAAGCAAGAGGAAGAACAACAGAACGAAGATGAAATAAAAGGATCAGAATACTCTATTAATAAACTTATTGCTCTTTCCAATAAAAAAGATATAAACCTTGATATTGAAATCACTCCCTATGAAAATAGGATTGTTATTCCAAAAATTTGAAAAAATATTCCTCTTGTAGATATAAAAAATAGAAAAATTGAATGAGAAGAAGAACTCAATAGTATTTTTATGGAAGAACTTGAGAATGGAGTCATTAGATACCCTGGAAGCTCCACTCCTGGAAACGATGGAACTACCTTCATATTCTGACATTCATCAAATTTTCCTTGGATAAAATGAGATTATAACGAAGTATTTGCTCGTTTAGATCAAGTCCAATACAATGATGACATTATAATCTACTACTGACAAAAGAAATTTATTTATAGGATCAGAGAAAAAAAGGTGATTAAGCCAGGCGATGTTTCTGTTCTCAAAAGAAATAAGAAAAAATCAGAGCTCACTCTTATGACTTGTTGGCCAATATGAACTACTCTGAAAAGACTCGTTGTTACGTGAGAACTTATAGAAGAAGTATAAAAAAAATAACAAAATAGTCTATGATTTGATTTGAATATACCTACAATACTCCGTCAGAGATACTCTCGAGTATTACTGTATTATCTCATTCGAGTATAAAAGATTTTAGTATAATCGTCTTTATAGTGGTGTTATACCTCTGTCTTGTATATTATGTTATTCCTTATTTTAAGATACTATGAGAATATATGAGTCAGGAGAAAAAAAAGAGAGAAAGAAAAAATTTCATTAATAAAATAGCACTACAAAAAGACCTGGAAGAAGAGATAGAGAGAGAATTACAGATATAAAAAAAAACATCGTTTTTTATAAACTGATGTTTTTTTATTTCTCTCACGTTTTCTTTGTTTCTTTTTCTGGCTTATTATCTTGTTTTGTTTTCCCTAAAACATTTTTCACTTCTTCCGATACATTATTAGAGATTTCTTCTCATTGTGTATCTTTTTTCAAAACAATGACTTTGTTTTTTATTGCAAAATATAAACGTTCATTCTCAGATTCTGGGCACATAGTCTTTACTATTAAAAAATAAAAGGATCCTATAAAAAGGATCCGAGTATCATATAAATAAAGATATATTTGTCAAATAGAAAAACAGGGGATTTTTTTACTTCTTTCCGAAGCAAACTATATACTCTTCATGAGAAGAGTCACGACAGGCAAGAGGTTTATAAGTTTTCATACTTTTAAACCTCTTTTTCACTTGTTGAGCCAAATCATTGAAATCCTCTCACTTAAAAACCTTTAAGAGCATATTTCATCATTTCTTAAGAAACCTATCACTAAACTTACATATTTCTATATTGAGTTCCACTGAAGCATATTGATCCACATCGAATCTTCAAGTAGTATTAGGAGCTATATCAGAGGTAATAAGATCAAATTGATCTTCTCATATAATATTTATAACTTCCCTGCTCACATTTGGATAATCAAATATATCTCCCTCTATAGTATATACATTTGGATAAGAAAACTTCGCTACTTTTTTAAGATCAATTCAAATAATAGTCTTCTCTCTTACTATTTGTCTTATTGCTTGCAAAAAACTTCCTGGAGCACATCAGATATCAATCACGGAAAAAGAAGGCTTGATAAGATCAAACCTTTCTTGTATTTCAAGTAACTTATATATAGACCTTGCACGATATCAAGCTTTTCGTGCCTTTATCGCATAGTCATCATTTACAACATATTTTCATTGTGTCGTTTTCTTCTTCCTATGAAAACCAACCTTAAGTGGTCATTTTTGTCTATTTTGTATTCTATTTACTTTCGCCATGATAAAATTCTGCAAATGTAATATTGTTCCCTATAATATATTCTGCTAATTGTACTCATACGTACCTCCAATGCCATGGCTCTACTTCATATCCATCTATTTCAACTCATTTCTGATATGTATTAATAAAACCATATTTATATGCATGTATATTCAGCCATTCAAAATATTTCTGTAATTCTTCATTTTCCTCCCAGGCTTGTTGCGTTGAAGCTTCAAAAAAGTCAACGGCTAAACCAGATTGATGTTCACTATATCCTGCCTTTGCACAAAGATTATCTGGACAGCCTCTATCTTTGATTCACTTCTGATACGCATAACTTCTATAAGCACTCACTACTTCTAGTTTTCTTTCAAATTCCAAATAAAACTCTCTTCCCAAAATCTGAAGATTATCATTCGCAACCTTTCTGAGAAGTTGGTCATTCTTTTTCTTATCAAATACATATTCAGATGAAAGCTCTACCAAATTATCAGGAACATATTCAAGATTATCAAAGCTTACTTTGTTACTTACATACTTTACTATAGACGAATCAGTATATAAATCATAATGCACTACTTTCTTTTCAGGTTTAAAATTTTGTATGTTATATATCTCTTTCCTTGTTCTCGCATGGTTCAACTCCAAACCATTCATCAAATAACTAATCTCTTCTATAAAGATAAAGAATCAGAAAAATATTGAAAACATTATAAATAAACTATATAAAAAATATCTATTCAAAAACGGTTTCATAGTTCAAAATATTAAACAAATAATAGAATAGAATAAATAAAAAATCTCCTTTATTTATTTGCTTTATAGTACTGAATTTTATACGGTTTCAAAATTTATTTTATATTATAGTAACTCCTTAAAAATTTTTACACTATCTAGTTCTTCCCAAGTGACATCATTTCTTCAAAAGTGCCCATAGGTAGCAGTTTTCTTAAAGATTGGTTTTTTAAGATCGAGTTTCTTTATAATTCCTGCTGATGATAGATCAAAATGGTTCTTGATAGCATCCGTTATGCTACTGTTATCAACTTTAGAAGTACCAAATGTTTCAACATATATACTTACTGGCTCTACTACTCCAATTGCATAAGCTAATTGCACTTCACACTTATCACATACTCAAGAAGCTACTATATTTTTCGCTAGATACCTTGCTATATATGCGCCTGACCTATCTACTTTTGAAGGATCTTTTCCAGAGAATGCCCCACCTCAATGCCTTCCAATTCCACCATAGGTATCAATAATTATTTTCCTTCCTGTGAGTCAACAGTCTCACTTTGGTCCACCTATCTGAAATACTCACGTTGGATTAATATGAAAAATTGTGTTTTCGTCTACGAGGTCTCAAACAACATAATCAATAACTTCTTTTTTGATTCATTCTTTTAATTGTTCTTGGGTAATATCTCTTCTATGTTGATTTGATATTACTATGGTACCAACTCGTACTGGTTTGTGATCCTCATCATATTCAACACTTACTTGGGTCTTTGCATCTGGTAACAAAAATTCAAGAATTCCTTCTTTTCTCACGTACTCTAATCTCTTTGCTAATTTATGAGCCAGGCTTATTGGAGTTGGAAGATAGTTTTCTGTTTCATTGGTAGCATATCAAAACATAATTCACTGATCCCCTGCTCAACCCGTATCTACTCACTGAGCTATATCAGCAGACTGTGTATTGATAAGTAAATGCACTCAACAATCATTCCCATTAAAATGGCTCTCTTCTTCATCATACCCTATTTCACATATTGTTTTTCTGACTAACTCAGTATAATTTATAATGGCCTTAGTAGTGATTTCTCCTGATACAATTACCGTTCCAGTCGTTACCATTGTTTCACAGGCTACACGAGAGTTTGGATCTTGTTCGAGACAAGCATCGAGTATAGCATCACTTATTTGGTCACATATCTTATCTGGATGTCATGACGAAACAGATTCCGAACTAATTATATAATTTTTCATATATTTTCTATAAAAAAATAAACCTTCTTTTTTAAAAAGAAAGTTATAATTTCTACCTGAAAGTAGCCTAGAAGTCATATCTTTCCCTTTAAAAAGGGTAGGAATTAGCACCTTGGTAAAACCTGGTTGCTGGAGTGATACTATCGAGCCTATTCTCTCTCACTCTCTCTGGATATTTATGTTTGTTAAAACATTATCATTCTAGTAATGTTTAATTGAAAAGCAAATAATTTTCCCGAAAAAAAATCCCTCCCCATTTTCATGGGAAGGGACTCTAATAGATATTCAACAATACAAAAATAAAAAAATCATTTTTTTAGATTTTCAATATCATATTATTTGATCAGAAATATTAACAAAATTATCACTCAATCGAGATACCTCAGCATATGCTCCCTCAACTATTTCAAGTGATTTATTATCTCTAAAAAGCTGTTTACTCATCTCTTGCCAATCAAAGGTTCTGAGTCTCCAGCTATCATTATCAATTACATCAATAATAACTGGTTTGCCATCAGAGTTCAATCCAATTTCTATCTTGAAGTCAATGAGATGCTTATCCTGAAGAACCCAAGCCCTTTCAAGCAACAAGAAAGTCTTTCGAGCTAATGCTTCTATTTCAGAAACTTTAACATTCCCAAGAATATCTTGAGCTGAGAGTGAGATTCCTAAATCCCCTTTTTCATCATACTCAGGTATTTTTGGGTGACGGAGTGTCCAAATTTTATCAGAATATGGTCCTGCTAATAACGGATCATCAACAACTTTTCCTTCATATTTCAGACCTTCTACTAATGTTTTCCCTTGTGTGTTCGTAACCGAACCATCCTTTGTTTTGAGGAAAAGTTCGAAACTGAGTTTAGAAAAGCGATGAAGTCCTTCCCCCTCTTGCTTTCGCAAATGAGGAAATCTTTTTAAGAAACTTCCATCAGCATATCGACGAATAATCACTTCGAGTGGAACCAGGTTACACTTTTGTGATACAAATTCAGTATCAGAATAGCGTTCTACATAAGCGGTTGGTATTCCTGCCAATTTCAAAAGCTCAAAGACATTACACGTTGTGTTCGTCGCTGATATAGCTTTTGTCTTAAACTGTTTAGTTAGACTTGGGTCATCATTCGCAGTAATATTGCTGAGATTTTCGAGAATACATAGATTTGGTTCCCCGACTACCTCATAGAGATCCTTTGTTTTACCACACGCAGAATCAATTTTGTTTCCTTTTTTATAAGTCATAATAGTTTTTCCTAAAAATTGATTGAAAAATGAATACAGGTTTTGTAAACGAACATAAAAAAATAGTTATTCATCTGAAAATAAAGATGAATAACTATTTTATATCTATATATTTATGAAAGTCAAAAAATTATACCTCTTTCAACACTCTCTCTGCATGACCTTTCGCACGAATACCTCTCCACTCTTTTAATACTTCCCCTTTCTTACTTACAAGAAAAGTGGAACGAATAACTCAAAGTACTATTTTTCCATAATTATTTTTTTCTCAGTACGCTTGCAGTTCTTTATGAAGAGATACATCTGGATCAGATATTAAATCTATCTGTAGATCATGTTTTTCAATAAACTTCCTATGAGAGTCTATCGTATCTTTTGAAACTCATACCAGTGTAATTCATTTTTCTTTAAATTGATCTTTTAGGCAAGAAAAATCCTTATTTTCTACTGTGCACCCTGGAGTATTATCTTTTGGGTAGAAGTACAAAAGTGTATTCTCAGAAAAAGAAAGTATATCTCCAAGAGAGAGTTCAGCTACATCACCTTTTGCAGTAATAGCCTCATATTTCTTATTTAAATCGAGTTTCATAAACAAAGTATTAAGAATATAAAATATTTACATGTATTTCATCTCATTTTTTTTCTACTTCTCATCAGAAATCATTATAGTTCTCTATTCCTTTTTCACAAATACTTTTTATCCATTCTCATTTTATCTTTTTCACCCCATGTGTCATTTTTACTATTTGGTCAGCCTTTTTAGTAAGGAAATTTATATGTACTAGGTTACTAGTAAGCTGAGAGAAGTCTATCATTTTTTGATATGAAATCGGAAGAAGGTTGATTATATAATCTGGTTTTACTTGATGAAAAATATCAGTTATCTTTGTCTGCCAAAAGTGTCTGAGTCATGTTGCTTCTATAGGAAGTTTATAGTTTCAAATAACATCGTGTGGTCTGACTATCCCATACATTCCTGAAAAAATCAGAAAATTTTCTTGGAAAAACTCCTTTCCTGATTGAGTCATATTTGAGTGATCGATTCCATCATACATAACTCACGAATATCTATCTATAGCTCTGTGAAATGGTCCATCTTCTATATTATTATTTAACTCAATAGCTTCTAGATATCTCACTCACTTACATTTCAGGTCTTTTTCAGTTGCTTGAGATCATATATTATATGGTTTTACAAAAGAAAATGAAACACTCTCCTCATCAAAATCTCCTCACGATTTTTTTCATTCTGAAGGTGGTAATAGAAAGAATATTTTTTGCATATTTTTTATGTTACATTACTTGCATTATTTCTCATTTTTAGTCGACATGAGTATATAATTTTATAGATGAAAATCAATTTTTTTTCAAAAGAAAAAGAACCCAAGAGACATACTATGTATGTCCCTCAAGTTCTTTATTTATTATTGCCTCTTTATACCTCGGATTTTTCTACGATTACCGTATTTTTTCCGATACTTGATAAAATAGGATCAACTTTTTGTATATAATGTTCTACAAAATCCTCACAAAGATCTTCACTCAAACCAATATAATTTTTTGTATCAATCTGAGAAGGTATTTCTACATTTTTCAATGGAGAATTTGGATCATTCTTCAAACGTTTCAATAAATCATTTTCAGAAATAACTCCGTTGGAAAGATCTGACCAAACCTCTTTACACGTTTGCATAATAAAGTGATGGCTATCTTGTCTTGGAAGTCCTTGTTTCACTGCGAGTGAGAGCACTTCTTCGGTTGCTAAAAATGGAATCATTTGATTCAAACGTACCGAAACAACATTTTCAAATACATTCAAACCTTGAAACAATTCAAGAGCGAGTAAAAGACAAGCATCAAGGGTCAAGAAAGACTCAGGCATATATACTCTCCTCCCAGCAGAGTCATCAAGCGTTCTCTCCAGTCCTTGAACCTGAGAGGTCATATCTGCAACTACCTTATAACCTGGTAGTAAACGAGCAAGCGAATTAAGTCTTTCTGCTTTCATTGGATTTTGTTTCCAAGGCATGGCAGAAGAACCAACTTGATTCTTCCCTCGTGGTTCACCTATCTCTCCAGTTCTCGCTAAATGACGTAAATCCGTTGCTATTTTAGCAAGGTTATTTCCCATAGCAGTAAAACTATGTAAGAGTTGAACATCCCAATCTCTTGGGGAGGTTTGGCCTGGAACAAGTTTCGTAATATCAATTCCTATTTCCTCTACTATTAAGGTCTCAAACTCTTTTATTTTTTCAACATCATTATCAAAAAGTTTTAAAAGTGCTTCATAGGTCCCCGTAGCACCTCGGATTCCTTTGAGCCTGCGAGATTCGAGAAGTCGATGAAGGTCAATAAAGTTTTCTACTATAGGACCAATCCACATAGCAATTCTCTTCCCGAGTGTTACGGCTGTTGCTGGTTGGAGATGTGTTTCCCCAAGCATAGCCAGTGCGCGATAAGCTCGAATTTTATCAAATCCTGTGCGAATCAGATAACCACTCAGACCCAGAATATGACGAATCCATTCATTGTGCTGAAGGATATCTCCATTGGCATTCGCATCTTCTGATGTCATACCAAGATGAATAGTCTGACCGAGTTCAGGAACCATATGATCTGTAATATAGCTAATATGTGCCATTACGTCATGCTTGGTTTCTTTTTCGATCGACCTTACTTTTTCCCAATCAAAAGAATATAGGTTATCTTCTAATTTTTTAATTGCCTCTTGAGTTGGAATCTTTTCTGATGGAAGGTTTTCAAAAACTCCGAGCTTAATTTGTGCTCTGAGAGCCGCTATCCATACTTTACGGATACAACCCCATCTAAAGGTTTCACCAGCAAGAATTTTTGCTTCATTGCTGCAATATCGTCCAGTAAAGGGTGAAGACCAATTGTCTTGCTTCCCTAAATCGTCTATTGTTTTTTTTGTCATAATTATACTCAAAAAAGTTGGTTGATGAAAAGAACAAATACTTAAAAGAAAACTTTTCATATTAAGTATTCATATTTATATGTAATAAAAATTATAAGTCAAAATTAATACCTATAGTTTAAAATACTTTTTCAAGATAATTGAATTATTCTTCCATATATGCTAAAATAATTACATATAATAAAAATTAATATATAAAATATGTCAATAGTTTCTGCACTATTATGAAAAAATACAAAAATAAATAATTCAACCCAAGCGGATTCAAATAAAGAAAGTAGTGAACTCACAATAACATTCCACCAAAAAGCTCTCGATATTTTAGAACAGATCAAAAATCATGATCATGGTGGTACTGAAGACTCTTATATAAAAGCCAAAAAAGCTCACGCTCAATATATTCTCTTAACACATAAAACTTCTCAAGAATCTTATGAACAACAAACGATAGATTTCCAAAAAGCTGTCGATAATATTATACAAAATAAAAATCATTAAAATACGGAGCAGTAAAATTTTACTTCAATACGATAACTCATACCCCTAAAAACAAATAATATTTTGAATGATATACTTGAAAAGTATTTGACAATTAATTATTTTTAAGTAAAATGGTTCATACTTGTTGTCTAAATCTCTATCTTTATATTAACCAAAAGTGTAGATTTTAGCCATCTGGTGAAATCTGCTCTTTTACAAAAATGAAATAATATTATGTCATTGAAAAAAAAAGTATTTATTAACCTATCGTATATATTTATGACAATAATTGGATTAATCATATATGATGAAATACATGGAAAGTTCCTTATGGAATTTAGTCTTAATTATACCAATATTTCAGCATTTTTATATTGTACTATGCTAGCCGCTATACCATTTGGTTTTTTTCAGCTTAGTCAATTACATATAAAAAAAATTTCTTACTAAAAAGAACAGATTTTTGAAAAGGTACTAGATTTACTTCTAGTGCCTTTTTTTATTGACTATTATTAAAATATATTTATATTATATATAATAAATTTATATTATATATAATAAATTTAAGTATAATTTAGTATGAGAAGAAGTAACCACATAGCATCTCATTTTGAAGAAAGGGAGTATCAAGAAAATGGTATAAAAAATATAACTCGATTTTTTTGCGAATGTATACAATGAGTCATTGAAAAAGCACACAGAAGCTATACCAGCTCTGACTGAGAAGAGCATATGGTCAAATATCAAAGAGCAGCACTCGTAAATACAGCAACAGGGTCTGGAAAAAGTTATATTTGTTGAAGGTTTTTAGAAAGAGTTTTTTCTCTGAGAGAACGCTTTAAAAAATATGAAAAATATAAAAATACTCCTGATTTAAAAATACTCGTTCTCTGAGATAGAATCGACCTTATTGATCAATTAAAAGAAAGTTTTATCAGTGGAAATGCTGTTAAATGACAGTCAGCCATATTTTCAGATACTTTCAAACAATCACTTACAGTTGAAAAAAATCATTCCAAAGTAAAAGTAAGTGAAATACTTAAGATTCCTTCAGATAATACATGAAACAATGAAATAGTTTTTTCTACCTTCCAAACTGCTAAGAATAATATCGATACGAAGAGAGAATTCAATATTATAGTAGTAGACGAAGCACACCACCTTCCATCAAAAGAATTTCAGCAAATATTTGAAAGATTCTACAAACCTTTTGACTTTTGAGATTGAGGACCAAGCCAGCTTCCTATGGTCATCTGTTTGACTGCTACACCAACCGAAGAACTTAAAAAACTTGTAGGAAAAGAGATCGTAGACTTCTCTCTCCCCCGTTTTCTCGCAAGTAAATATGCACCAAAAGTTGAATATAGTGTTGTTACCAATACTGAAATCAATGAAGAGAAAATAGAAGAACTTCAGAATCATATAAAATATATCAAGAATATACCATCAATTCAAGAGAAAAAAGATCGAATCAAACTCCTAGAAGATGGAATAAATACATCTTTGACTCACTCTGATTTTGAAAATGATACCGTTATAATAAAAGACCTGAGTAACAGAATACCAAACTTAGAAACTGAAAAAACTATCCTCTTTGCTCCATCAATAAAAAAAGCAAATCAAATTGCATCAAAACTTAATCAAGTATCAAACCAAAATAACATAGCAGTTGCCTATCATAGCGAGTCAAAAGAAAAAAATGTTATAGAAACCTTCTCAAAACAAAACTCATCTCCCAAGATACTCGTCGTAGTAAATAAACTCAATGAATGAGTCGATATGCCATTCGTAGATAATGTTATTTTTATGAGAGGAACCTCATCTCCTATCGTATTTATGCAACAATTTGGAAGATGACTCAGATGAGACTTCGTAAAATTCTATGACTATGCTTGAGGAATCAAAAACCTCGTATGGATAGACGAATTAATACAAGAAGTAAAAGAACATTCAGAAAAACATAATATCCAAGTGAAAATCAATAAGGCTGATATCACTCCATCAACTGGTACCCTTAAATGATGAAAAATCAATATATATAACATTCTCTGAAAGCTCCAGGAAATCAAAGAGTCAATGAATCTAGAAATTGCGAAAAAAGAACAGATAATGATGCTCTATCAAAACGAAGAAATACAAGATAGAAACCTCTCAAAAAGAGATTACCTAAAATTTGCTCAATTTTTCAATGCTCATAAAGCTAATAAGTATAAGTTCCGTCTTCCCCAAACATGGAGTGGCTTTAAAAAGGTATTATGAATACAAGACATCATTACCCATAAAAATGATATTATCACTGTTCTGAATTGATCAGAGCTCATATCACTCAGAAAAGCAACTCTTGAAGAGTTACAAGTACTCTATAACTCCCATAAACTTAATATATCTTCCCTGACAAGAGCGAGGTATAATTCATATGTGATAGACTTTGATAGACAATATAACGAAAAAAATGGTTTCAGACTACAAAGAACTTGGCACGAATTCAATCAAATCCTTTGACTTGAAAAACATCAAAGAACCAAAAAGAATATAGAAATAATTTTAGAATGAAAACAAATAAGAGTATCAAAAAATCTCAAGATATGAAACAAGCAAACTGCAATAAAGTATTTTAAAAAAGGTATTATAAAAGAGACTTCTCTCTCCACCAGAAAATGGAAAGCTCAACAGCAGGAAATACTCTCAAAATATAACATACAATTCCCTCAAAGCTTGGAGTGATTTATATGTCTTTTGTTATGACCAAGAGAAGTTCAAAAAATAAAGAATTCTTGAAAAAAAATACCAAGAAACAAAGCAATTATTGTACACCTACTTTTGTGAAAAAACATTCAAAGTCTCATACAAAAAGACCAAGCAACAAAAAAACAACTCATAGATATAAAGGATACACTCATACCAAACCTCACAGATAAAAAACTCAAAAGCTTTATAAAAGAAACTGCTTCTCTCTATAGTTTTAGAATACCTCACTCTCTGAATGGTATTATTTCAGTATTGTGATGAGATAAGAAAATATCTTCATGAGCCGAATATATCATACATCTCCTAAATGGATGATGAGCAAACGAAGATTTTAGAAAACCAAAAGCTACCATAGATGATATAGCAAAGCTACTAAAAAAATGAGAGATAAATATATATGACCTTTCAAGGATTGGATGGAACCGTAAGTACCAATACCTCAAGCAAAATGAATACCACTTTACACTCCCAAAATACAATTCCCTCATCTATATAATTACAGGAATGGCAAAGTGAGGAAAAACTGGGAAAGAGTACTTATTTGAGATACTAGAGAAGCATATGAAATAAAAATAATTTTGACAATAGTAAAATATATCTAATATATAAATACTATTTATCTTATTAAACTTTCCCCTCGCATGAAAAATATTATCAGTGAAGTAAAAGCGATCCAAGTACTTGATTCCCGTTGAAATCCTACTGTGAGAACCAAACTTACTTTTGAAAACTGATATAGTTGAATAGCAACCGTACCATCTTGAGCTTCCACTGGAGCACATGAAGCTATTGAACTGAGAGATAATGACAAGAGTAAATACAATGGAAAGTCAGTACTCAAAGCTGTATGAAAAGTAAATGAAATATTATCTGTTATTCTTCAAAGAAAAGACTTTGAAAATTTCAGAAAACTTGATGAATACTTGATAAACGTCGATCATACAGATAATAAATCAAACCTAGGGGCCAATGCAATACTCTGAGTATCAATGGCATTCTCTAGAGCTGATGCAAAAAGTAAGTGACAAAAACTCCATGAGTATCTTGGATGAGGAAATACTCTCCCAGTTCCTATGATGAATATACTCAATGGATGAGAACATGCAGCAAATAACATAGATATACAAGAATTTATGATCGTTCCCACATGAGCTGAGAATATGGCTGATGCGGTTGAAATCGGATCGGAAGTTACTAGAATCCTAAAAGATATACTCGTTGAAGAGTGACTTTCAACTTGAGTTGGTGATGAAGGTGGATTTGCACCAAACCTAAAATCAAATGAAGAAGCCCTTCAACTTATAATGAAGGCTATTGAGAAAGGTGGATATGAGAGTAAAGTAGAGCTTGCTCTCGATTGTGCTGCTTCTGAATTCTATAATCAAAAAACAAAAAGATATGAACTCAAATGAGAATGAAAAGAATACACAGCAGAAGAACTCATAGGTTACTATGAAAAACTTCTATCAAAATACCCTATCATATCAATTGAAGACGGTCTCTATGAAGATGATATACTTGGATGGAAACAACTAACTGAAAAACTTGGGAACAAAGTTCAGCTCGTATGAGATGATCTGTTTGTAACGAATGTAACGAGACTAGAACTCATATGAATCAAACAAAAAATAGCGAACTCTATCCTGATAAAACCAAACCAAATAGGTACTATATCAGAAACCATAGACGCTATCAATATGGCACATCAGAATAATATGACCGCAGTAATGTCACACAGATCATGAGAAAGTTGAGATACTTTTATTTCTGACTTTGCTGTATGAATGAATACTGGACAGATAAAAACTTGAGCACCATGTCGTGGTGAAAGAACAGAGAAATATAATAGACTAATAGAAATAGAAGGATGGGAACTTACAAAAAGTCAGTATGGAATAAAAAAATAGAAAAACAAAAAAACTCTTTATATATAAAGAGTTTTTTTAGGCTTATACATCCTTCATACTCAACTGAATTTTTCCAGTCTGTTCATCTATTCCTGTTAACTTTACTTGTACTTTTTGTCCGACCTCTACAAAATCAGTTGGATCTTTTACAAACTCATTTGCTAGTTGGGATATATGAACCAAGCCATCATTCTTGAGTCCGATATCTACAAAAGCTCAAAAAGCAACTACATTTCTTACGACTCATTCTAGTATATCCCCTTCTTTCATACTATCTATATCGACCTTCTTACTCGCCTTTTTATGTGTAGAATTGACCCTTGGATCTTTTCAAATATTCCCATATGCATCAAGAATAAAATCAATAGTTGTAATATTTACATCTGGATATATAGATATCAGAGTATCTTTATGGGATGAAAAATCAGATTTCTGAATTCCATTTTCTACGATATATTTTGCTAACTCATACTGTTCAGGATGAATATCCGTGTTATCAAGTGGTTCAGAACTTTCAGGCACTCTCAGAAATCAAGCTGCCTGTTCATATGCTTTATCTGAAAGCACTTTCTTCAACGCTGCTCTTGATTTATATGGCCTATGATTAAATATTTTCTTTGCCCCTCGTTTATCAATTCCAGATATATGATTTAACACATAACTCGAAGCAGTATTTACATTAATACCTACCTCGTTTACTACATCCTCTACTACAAATCAAAGCTTCTCTTCGAGCTTTTTTACTGGCATATCGTGTTGATACATTCCCACTCCTATACTTTCTACTGGAACTTTTACGAGTTCAGATAGTGGATCTATATACCTCCTTCCAATAGATACGGTCCCCTTATCGAGACTATCAAGTTCTGGAAACTCTTCTTTTGCAATTTTAGAAGCAGAATATACTGATGCTCACGATTCGTTTACTATATATATTTCCCTATCTGTTATATCTTGTAATAATGCAACCGTTTCATCTACTCAGGTTCCATTTCCAACGACTATCACTTCTATTTTTTGTTTGGTAATAATATCTTTTAATTTTACTTTCGCTGAGTCTACTCAATGGAGAAATATCTTATCAAAAAGAATCGGAGTTCACAGGTTATCCAGAACTGCCATTTTACATCCTGCTTTATATCATGGGTCAATCGCTAGTATTTGCTTTCCATATTCTGGTTTCGTTAATAGAAGAGCTGCTAGATTCTTTTGAAAACTCGTAATAGCATCATCTTCACCTTCTTCATTCATTTCACCTCTGCACTCAGTCTCTACAGACTTAAAAAGTGCATCATATCAATCCTTGAATGCCTGTTCAAGAAGTGGTATAAACTCAGAAAATATTTGTAAGATACTTGCATACTCTTTCCTAACCTCCTGAGTACACTCATCATTTTTTTCTAGTTTTACATTCAGTATTCATAAATTTTCTCACCTATTGAGAGCCAATATCTGATATGGTTTCAGTCTAGAAATTGATCATTCAAACTCTTTGTAAAGATCAAATTTTCTAATCTGCCCTTTATCTTTTTCATTGAGTTTATCAAGACTTGCTTGAGTTTTTAGTTTCGATTTCACCACCCCCTTCTCTCACAAATACTCTCTGAGTGTTTCTCTCAAATTTGTATTCGCTGAAACCTCTGCTGTAATAATGTGTGCTGATCATTCTAATATTTCTTCTTCTTTATAGTCCTTTAATAACGCTTCAGGAATTTCTATATTGCCATTTTTCTTTATAGAGTCAGCAACCACCTGAAATCATTTTTCGATGGCAATCATCGCTTTTGTTTTCTTCTTACTCTTGTATGGTTTATATATTTCCTCCACTTCCTTAAGTGTTTTTGCATTCACAATATTCTCCATAAGCTCCGGAGTCATCTTTCACATTTCTTCAATTCCATTAATAGCTGTAACTTTTGCTTTATAAAGATTCTCTTGCTTTGTTTTGAGTTCTATTATGTCTCTAATATGGTCCTCATCTAGGTTCCCAGTTCTCTCTTTTCTATACCTTGCTATAAAAGGAACGGTTGATCACTCTTTCACGAGATCAAGAACTACCTCTACCTGAAAGGCTTTGAAACCTAGTTCCCCTGATACTATTTCTATATAATTTGGTTCTTGCATGTCATTTGTATTTAAATATATATTAAGAATCTTCATTCTAATCAAAAAAAGGAAGAAACGAAAATATATTCTAGAATCTAAAGTCAAACGCAACTTTTAGAATTGTTATGAAATACCTCATTTGGAGTTTTAAATCACAGCCTTTCCCTTGGTCTGTTGTTGATAAGAGTTACATATTTTTGTA
>Ga0228666_1000211_pt1 | contig 37693 bp, 34 predicted proteins | sample 80DmetaG_FD_182702 | JGI IMG/M metagenome (GOLD analysis project Ga0228666, IMG submission 182702) | Seawater microbial communities from Monterey Bay, California, United States - 80D | ecosystem: Environmental > Aquatic > Marine > Coastal | place: USA: California | collected 2016-10-11 | reverse complement strand
CGAGATGCAGGCAATGGTCAGCAAGATCATTGCACATTTCCCGAACACGCCTGTGGGGGTGCATTGCCATAATGACTCAGGACTAGGAGTGGCACTCTCGCTTGCTGGCATTGAGTCTGGAGCATCTTTAATCCAAGGCACTATGAATGGATTTGGTGAGCGTAATGGGAATGCGAATCTCAGTACCATTATTCCTAATTTGATTTTGAAAATGGATGCGCAGCTTAATTGTGCGCCCAATCTCAGCAAGCTACGTGATCTTTCTTTGTTCGTCGATGAGATGGCGAACCGTGCGTCAGATGCAACACAGCCTTTTGTTGGCACTAGTTCTTTTGCCCACAAAGGAGGAGTGCACGCGGATGCCGCTGCCAAGGTCAAGCATAGCTATGAGCACATCGCTCCAGAATTGGTAGGCAATCGCACCCGTGTGTTGGTTTCGGATATGTCGGGGCGTAGTAGTGTCATGATGAAGGCCAAGGAAATTGGCGTGGATCTCGATGCCCGCTCACCGGAGCTCAAAGCATTTCTAGGTGAGCTAAAAGAGCTCGAGTTCAAGGGCTACGAATATGAAGCGGCCGATGCGTCTTTTAAGTTACTGCTTAATCGTTTCCTGAAGGGCAAGAAAGAGGATTTCGGATTAGTTGGCTATCGCGTCATGGTGAGCCATCAGCCGGCGTTGAATCGGGTGATTTCTGAAGCGACTGTTCAGGTAAAGATCGGTGAAGAGATACATCACACCGTGGCTGAAGCTAGTGGCCCGGTTGGGGCATTGGATCATGCCCTGCGCAAAGCAATTGCACCGGTTTTCCCTGAGATCATGGCAGTCGAGTTGATTGACTACAAGGTGCGGATCCTAGAGACCGAGCATGGCTCCGATGCAATTACGCGGGTCTTGATTGAGTCGACTGATGGTCATGCCACATGGGGCACGGTTGGTGCGAGTGATAATATCATTGAAGCCACTTGGCGGGCACTGGTCGATTCAGTCGAATATAAGATTCTGTTGGATTCCGAGAAATAGGAGTGACCAAGTAGTTAAACATCCCAAGGCGCTCGAGAAATGACGCCGACCTTTTCGACGAATTCGCTGATTTGTTTTGCGTATTGTTCAACGCGCTGGATGTCTGCCTTAGCGAAGGGCTGATGCAGTGTTGTTGAAGTGAAATTGATCGTTCCCCATACCTCATCATCATGGTGGATCGGGGCGCTAATATAAGCTTCTAAGGGGATTGAGACGTATAAGGGGTGCAGTTGCAGACCTGCGACATTGCCGATTTCAGTGATGGCAATGGTTTTATCTGTGTGGAAAACGTCTCGGCAGTAAGTTTGTTCGAGGGGAAACACTGCACCGTGAATAAATGCCCCCATTTCACTATTAATCGCAATGATCTCATAGAGCCCGTTGTAAATGTGGCTGACGATTCCAATTGGCATATCTAATTCTTTGACGCCAGCGTTGACCAATTTATGGCAGGAATCGACTAACTCTTTGGGGATCATATTGCCTCCTTGTGCTTGGTATAAGGTGAATTTATTTATTAACGATAGTCGGTTTGGGCACTTTGCAGCCCGCTTTGCTGCAACCACAAGCTAAACCGCTGCTCTTTTTATGAAAGAAGACCCGATATAAATACGCGAGGGCACACATTAAGATGAGACTGATCAATGTGATTTCTAGGTATTCCATCGGCAATGGGCTTTATTATATCCTAACTACTTATTACAATTACACAAACAGTATTCCAATTTGGTAGGTCAACACAGCAGCGACCCAAGCAGCTCCTGTTAGCGTGAAGAAGCTAGCAATGGCCCAGCGCCAATTAAGCTCCTTGGCGATGACTGCCAGTGTTGCTCCGCACTGCATACAAAGCGCGAAAAAAACCATGATCGAAAGCGCTACGGGTATATTAAACACCGGCTTGCCTGCTAGTTTACCGTGCTCCCACTTTGCATTGCTCAAGGTCGTGCGCAGATCGTCAGAGGCCTCATCTACTTCGCCGCCGAGTGCATAGGTAATTCCCAGCGTCGAAATAATAATTTCACGAGCGGGAAAACTGGCGAGTACACCGACAGTAATTTTCCAGTCATAGCCCGCAGGCGCGAACACGGGCTGCATAAATTCCCCAAAGCGCCCCATGTAGCTTTGCTCGAGTAGGGCTGCATCGACCCGGTTTGCTAGTTTCCCGTGTATCGACTCTTCGTACTCTAATGAATGTGTATCTTCGGTCTGCGCATAGCCAAAGTCGTTAGCGATGGCAGATTCAACTTCAGCAGGGCGCGGGAAGTAGAGTAACGTCCATATTATAATACTCATCGCAAAGATGACTGTGCCCGCCCGCATCACGAATTCCTTACCACTTTCATACATACGGAAGAAGGTATGCTGAATCTGGGGGATTCGATAATGCGGTAACTCCATTACAAACGGTTCGGGCTTGCGGCCCTTGTTGAGCGTTCGATTTAGTGTCCAAGCAATTGGCATAGCGAGTAGGGCTCCGACAAAGTGCATTACAAAGAGCACCGTGCCAGCGACTGCGGAGCCGTATTTAGGCTCAATGAATGCACCAATTAATAGCAGATATACCGGGAGTCGTGCGGAGCAACTCATCAAGGGCGCGATTAGAATCGTAATCATGCGCGCCTTGTTGTCGTTGATGGTGCGGGTCGCCATAATACCCGGAATCGCGCATGCGAAACTGGAGAGTAGGGGCACAAAGCTCTTCCCGTTCAAGCCGCACCATTGAAATAGTTTGTCCATCAGGAAGGCCGCGCGCGCCATGTAGCCAGATTCTTCCAAGATTGAGATAAAAAAGAACAGTACCAGAATTTGCGGTAGGAAAACTAAAAACGATCCAACCCCTCCGATAATACCATCGGCAATCAAGCTTTGTAACATCGGGGTCGCGGTGAGTGCGTTTGCAGCAATTTCCTGCGCCCAACCCACACTGGTTTCAATGAGGTCCATGATCGGTCCAGCCCAGGTATAGACAGATTGAAACACGACATACATCATGCCAACGAACACCACCAAGCCCCAGAATTTGTGCAGTAGCAGCTGGTCAATTCCTTCGGACTTGCTGCGTTCTTTGACTAAAGCTTGCCGCTCTAGGATATCATTAAACAGAGGGTTCAGGAAACGGAAGCGCAGGAGCGATTCCGCCGCGTCAGGTTGGTAGCCGTCTTGATACAATTTGTCGCGCACACCCTTAATGAGTGGTTCGTATTCCTGTGCAGGCGACTTGAGGCGCTCACGCACCGCACTCTTACGGTCGAAAATTAGGCGTTGGAGCTCTCCTTCACGCAGCGATTCGCCGCGCTCTACCACCAATTCTTGATGAAGTAAATCGAGGGCTTTCTGCACTGGCTCTGGCCACTTAGGGCGCACCAGCATGGGGCGTGTATCAATCGCCCGTTCGACTGCTTCGGCCAGCTCTTGAGTCCCGCGCTGGTATTTCGCCACTGTCGGTACAACTGGTACCGCGAGCCGTTGCTCTAGTAATTTACAGTCGATTTGAAGCCCTTTTTTCTCAGCCACATCCCAGCAATTCAGCGCAATCACCATTGGCACACCAAGTTCGGATGCTTGAGAGGCGAGGAATAGATTGCGCCGTAGATTTTCAACATCTACCACAACAATGATCAGGTCGGGTGCGGGTTGATCCGACTGCCCATGCCCTGCAAGTACATCTACGGCGATCCGTTCATCCAGAGAGCTGGCGCTCAGGCTGTAAGTGCCAGGTAAATCTATAAGCTCAACATCTTGCCCTTTTGGCAGTGACCAAATGCCAGTTTTCTTTTCGATCGTCACGCCCGAGTAGTTGCCTATCCGCTGCCGCAGCCCAGTGAGCATATTAAAGAGCGATGTTTTCCCAGTATTTGGGTTACCGATCAGGGCAACGCGGATTTGGTCGGCAGCCATAGTTGTGGTATTATAATGATTCTACCTCGACGAAGGCCGCATCAGCGATTCGTAGGCTCATTTGGCAGCCATTAAATTCGATTGCGATGGGGTCACCTAGCGGGGCCTCATGGACCAAGCGGATCTCTTGTCCTGGCAGTAGACCCATATACATTAGCCGTGCAATACATTCGTTGTCACAGTCGAGTGCTTTGACACGAAAGCGTCCGTCTTTTTTGATTTGATCGAGTCGCATGAGCTGAATTAATGAGAATAAGTCTCAATAACAGGTCGAGTCAAATAATTAATCAAAATTTATTAAGTACTGACATTTTTTAAATTCTCGTAAATAAATTATTAAAATTCACGCTATACCATATTGATTCACAAATGAATTTACCCAAAGTACTACTAACAATGTCATTGTGCACATTTAGTTTTGTGCATGGTGACACTCCAACGAATGAACAGTTGTTTAAAATGCTCAGCGAGATGCAGCAGCAGATTGAAGCGTTGCAATCTCGAACTTTAACTGCAGAGGCAGAAGCGACACATGCCAAAAACGAGCTTTCTGCTTTAAAGCAGAAAATTACGGAAAATGAGGAATCCAAAGCAGGCTCAATTGATTTTGAGAATCTGATTCGCACAAATGCTGAATATTCCTACATGGTATTGGATCATACTGAGAACACCAATACGAAGCAATTACGTCAACTAGAGGCATTGCGCGATGGTGATTTAAAAAGTCGTTTGACGATTGGTGGCAATATTAACGCGCTTGTCAATTATCAGAAGGCTAATACAGACTCGAAGTTTGGTTGGCTGATGCGTCATCCGACTTCTGCCAATCAATTTGGCAATGAAGTTTCTGAAGCAGTGATTCATTCAGTTAGCCTGCAGGTGACTGGCCGTGTGACTGATAATTTGACTGCATATGCTGAATTGCTGTACAATCCTGAACAAAATTTTGCGTCCGGAGCGACGATTACCGATCTAGAGCGAAACAATATAAATATGCGCCGAGCTTATTTACTCTATGGCGATCTTGCTAGTTCACCGTTTTATGCCTCGATCGGTAAAATGGATATTCCATTTGGTTTAAATGATACGGTGAATCCATTTACCAATTCGACTAATTGGCATTCATTTGCTGGGCTTTCGTATGGAGCGAAGGTAGGCTATACTGCGAATAATTGGCATCTGCGTGCCATGGCGGTGCAGGGTGGTGCTCAATTTCGAAATGCCAACACTTCGGTGCATGATAGCTCTGTGCCTTCCAAGTTGAATAATTTCGCGTTGGATGCAAATTATACCTTTGAATTTGATGACGACAGCACACTACTAACGGGTGTGAGTTATCAGCATGGTACGGCGTATTGCCAAGACTATGAACCCCATGCACCTAGGGCCCGAGGTGGCGTACAGCATTTTGGCGATTGCAGTGAGGACAATCCTGGTGTGGCTGCCTATTTGAAGTATGAATGTGAAAGGCTCACCTTGCTAGCTGAGTACGCTCAAACTTTAGATGAGTGGCCGGGTACGCACAATCCAGCCATTCCGCAATTCGAAGCAGAGAAGAATGTCACTTTTACTTTAGGGGCGAGTTACGACGCGGATTTTGGCTTACAAAATCCGGTTACGCTTTCAACCGAGTTCAGCCGATTTAGAGCGGGTGATGACGGCTCCGATTGGGAAAAGCAGAACCAGTGGGTATTCGGTGCCTCGTATTTCTTGAATAATAATATTAAGCTCTTTGCCGAATATGTACATGTAGATGGTTGGGTGCCCCTAAATTTCCTCAGTGGTGGAAATCCCGGTGGTGCACCTGGAGAATCCTGGTCTGACCAGGATTCAACCACCGATGCGATTGTGTTGGGTGTAACCGCAGCGTTTTAAATTTATTACACATTATTGGTGTTAAAGCGAAATCCCCCAAGCTTGCTTGGGGGATTATTTGTCTGCTAAGTTCGATGCAGTAGCATCTAAAAAACGATTTGATGATGTGATGGCTGTGACTCTTCTCATCGACATGTTAGCATATCGGTAGTTATGGGGTGAAATGAGTCATACGCACTAACCCTTGGTTTACTGGCGCAACTTATGATGAGCAGCAACAGTTACATATTTATCTGCCATCGCTTTGAGTCCCGCGCGTTCCTCGTTAGTGAGCGGCCGTATCACTTTAGCGGGAGCGCCCAGTACGAGTGATCCGGGCGGCACGATGGTTCCTTTTGTGACCAGTGCACCTGCACCCACTATAGATTGGTCGCCGATGACTGCGCCATCCAGAATTGTGCTGCTCATACCAATCAGGCATTCGTTTCCAATGGTGCAGGCATGTATCATTGCCATATGACCGATGGTGGTAAATTCGCCAATGTTGACGCCATGGTCATCCGCCAAGTGAATGACTGTGCCATCTTGGACATTAGAGCCCCGACCAACTTCGATTGTATTGATATCGCCTCGTAATACGCAACCATGCCAAACACTGGCCTGCGCCGCAATGGTGACTGCCCCAAGCAGCACCGCGTCATTCGTGACATAGGCAGTTGCGTCGATCTGCGGGCTTTGTTTCAAGTAATGGTTGAGGCGTTCTTCAATGGTCATAGTAAAAGAGCTAAGTGGTAGTCAATGATAGCCAAAACTGGAAGAGGGCAATCGAATAGGTGTCTGTGATGTTAGTAACGCTACTAGTGGTTATACGCTGCATTAATTGAAATTATGGTGAATTGACATGGATTGATGCCGATCTAACAATGCATACTCTATGAAATCAGATAACGATCTTTCAAACCGTACCGCTGATGAGTCGCTTTGCTCGCTTCTTGTTGGCTTTAACTTTCTATTCTTTCTAGGTCTGTTGTCAGCCCTGTTATTTTTACCACTTAAGTCCGCCTTCAGTAGCTCCGGACATGCTGATACGCACAGTGAAGTATCTGAAGCCGAAACGCATGCCGCCGCGGGCGCCAGTGAGCCGATTGAGTCTGCTTCTGCGGGTAAGCAAGCGTACCAGATTTGCGCGACTTGCCACGGAAGTGAGGGAGAAGGCAACGCCGCGCTTAACTCACCGGCACTGGCTGGACAAGAGCCGTGGTATTTGAAGCGTCAATTACAGAAGTTTAAAGACGGCATACGTGGTTCGCATCCTGACGATATTTACGGCATGCAGATGCGGCCGATGGCAATGACGTTGGCAGATGAAGCTGCGATGGATGCGGTGGCAGAGTACATTGCCGGCTTACCAAAGAAAGCACCCGTCGCGACCTTGGGTGGCGATGTGGCAAAAGGGAAGGGCGCGTATATGCTTTGTCAGGCTTGTCACGGTGCGAATGCAGAGGGTAATAAGATGATGAACGGCCCAGCGTTACAGCATTTGCCAGACTGGTATATTGTGCGACAGCTTAAAAACTATAAAGCAGGTATTCGTGGAGCAGACCCTCGTGACATCGAAGGCATGCAAATGGCGCCCATGTCAAAGACTGTTCCCGATGAAGCGACGATGAAAGATATCGCAGCCTACATCAATTCGCATGCAGTCAGTGATTAGATGAGCTGTGTGGATCCTGCCAAGTTGGCGAGTTAAATTTGTCGTATCCGAAGATTGACAGCGGCGAACGCCGCGGATTTTCTGCCCACTTCAACTTTTTGCTCAGGTGGTGAAACGGTAGACACGCCACGTTCAGGTCGTGGTGCTCGCAAGGGCGTGAGGGTTCAAGTCCCTCCCTGAGCACTTTATTTTATCGGCTTTTGGCTAGGATTTGCCATTTTGAAATGGCAAATCCAACAAGCCATGCCGAAATCTAAATTCAAAATCTCGCCTTTCACTAATCCCAGCGGAATCACCGCTTGGCGTCTCTCGGGAACGCTCAACGGGAAACGTATCAGGCAGAACTTTAAAACGCGCCCAGAAGCCGTCGCCCAACGTCAAGAATACGACGTGGAGCATTTGAATGGGGAGACTGAGGGAAGAACCGTCTGGACGACTTTGACCCCAGAGGAGAACCGTGATGCAGTCGCGGCCATCAATTCTTTGAAGTCCAGAGGCTCCAAATGTTCGCTGGCCTTTGCGGTCGACTATCTGTTGCAACACTATAGGCCGCCAGATTTAGAGAGGCAGGCTGCCGAGGTCGCTCAGGAATACCTCGATAAGCGCGACCGTGACTGCCTCAAGGGCTTCATCACGGAGTTGCAGTATAAGACCATCAAAAATGAAATGCAGTGGTTTCAGCGTTGTTTTGAAGGGCGTCTTATTTCGTCGGTCACGTCAGATGATTATCGGGATTACATCGAAAAGCCAAAGAACCAGCTAAACAACCGTCGCAAGCCGCCCAAGGTGCTTTCAGCCAAGACGTGGAACAACCGGCGCGGAACTCTGAACACTTTTTGCGTCTTTTGCTTGGAGCAAAAATACTTGGCAGAGAATCCGATTGCTCGCTTGCCCAAGCATAAGCACCGCAGCCACCGAGGCACTGCGGAAACACTCAAGGCCGAGACTGCGGTTGCCCTAATGCAATACTTGGAAGGCTACAGCGGGTTGACGGAGTCGAAGCGTTCGCACCGTCAAAAGCCTGGCTTTCTCGTGCCCTTCTTTGCGCTTACTTTGTTTGCCGGGATTCGGCCAGACTGGAAGAGTGGTGAAATCAGCAAGATCGAGCCGAGAGATATTGATCTGACAACGGGCGTTATTCGTGTTGAACCCGAAGCCTCGAAGGTGAACGAAAAGAGAACGATCAAGATTCAGCCCAATCTAAAGCTGTGGCTGGAGAAATACCCCATTGATGAGTTCCCGCCGATTCCGCGCGGGAATATTGACCGTCTCTTACGGGAAGTCCGCACTCGGTTTTCTATCGGTCACGATGTCTTGCGGCACACGTATATTTCAATGACGGTGGGCGCCTTCCGCTCGGTGGGTGACGCTTCCTTGCAGGCGGGGAATTCTGAATCTGTGATTCGGAAGCACTACCTTGATTTGAAGAGCACAGAAGAGGCTGACAAATTTTGGCAAATCGTCCCCACTGGCTCGAAGTTTCCTGAGATGGAGAAGAAGGACGGGCGTTTCGTGCCGAAAAAGAAAGCCGCGTCTTAAGTCTCTGGCTGTGCCCTCTCTTCGGCCTTCGCGTCGAGAACGCTTTCAACATAGCTGAGAAGCGAGATAGCTTTCAAGCTGTTGACCTTCGTTCCGTAGTCTGTCGAGTTGCCGTGCATGATGGCATGCCTTTTGAACTCCCCCGGGGCGTCAGTTTCGGGCTTTGATTCGGTATGTAGCTCGAATTTTTGAGTCAACGGACTCAATGCGGCTGCGGTGTAGGATTCGGCAGGTATGCCATCGACATATTCGGCGGTGGCGGGACGGCCGTGACGAGTCCGGAAAAAGCAAAAGTCGATTCGTTCTTTGCAGATCCCATCGGCCTGAGCAAGAAAGACCGGAATCGACAATACGAAGTCTTCATTCAAGTGCGCTTTGAAAGCTGCCTCGAATAGGTGCGCCCGACTCGGGCAACGTTTTGAAAGCCTTGTTCGAATCGTATCCAAATTGACTTCGTAGTATTCAACGAGCTCACGTTCGGCAGCATCAAGATCGCCTTGGGAAACCGCTCGATCCAGACCGAAAGCTTGGCTCAAAGGCATTTCCGGGTCGATGAACCAGCCAAACTCTGCGAGTCTGAGCAATGCTTCTTTCGTGCGTGGTGGTAGATCCTTTAGAGCTTGATTGAATGGCTCTATTGCACGGGTCACCTGTTCCGTAATTTTGCCAATCCGATTCTGAACCTCTGAGAATTCGGGTGGAAGCGAAAAGCGGTAAGGTTTAAGGTCCGGGATTCTGACTGACGCTTTGAGTTGATCCTCAACTGATTTGATACCAGCCAGAACTTGATTCATGGGAGCCATTTGACGGCTCAATCCCTTTTGAAACTGTTCGATCTGTTTGAAGTAATCCCCTAGCACCATGATCGAATTAAGATGGCTACACTATCTCATCAAATCAAGGTTTTCGGAGCTCGTTCCTGATTTTCACAACGAGATAAACCAGCGTCGCCAAGCCTACGAGGATGCCAACCACGGCGTTGGCACCCTCTAGGATTGCAGTGGCTCCCGTGCCAGCAGTTCCGATCAAGGCGGGACGAATATCGATGATCTGTTCGTAGAGTCGGCGCATTGGATTGATGACGAATGGGTGATAAATGATAACTGAGCCTTGCGTGGGACTCACTCGGACGCAGCGACTCAACAGAGTTGCGATCCTGGGGATTTAGGCCCATCGCGGCCTGAGCGATATAGGCCGTAGGCCGTAGCCCCGTAGAGGATGGACGGCTCGCAGCGTAAGGCTCTGGAGTTCTCATTGACTTGCCCCTGCAAACCGCATCCCCCTTCTAAGCAAACCACGTCAGCTAAGCGTCCAGCTGGATGGGCTTCTTCGTCGGTGTGGCGAAGCGTTCTAGTAGTTTGGTGATTTCTTTCTGCACTTGTAGGGCGTTCTGGTGCTCTCGCAGCGTCTCGGTCAAACGAGCATCAATCTTTTCACCGTGTGGTGTTTGATCGAGCACGTCGCGGAAGGTGTCGATGCCTTGAATTAGGCTGGCTGATACCTTGTCGGCTGTTCGCTTACGCTTGGCGAACCAGAGCGCCCCGATGGCGAGTGCTCCATTCAGCACAGTGCTGGCAATGGGACTGACTCCCGGCACGGTTGCCACCGCACCTACAGCGTCAATCAGGGGCGCAATCGAAGAATTTGGACGGACTACGCCAAGGGCTTCCGCTTCTTCGAGCGTGATGCCGCGCTCGATGGCGACTTCGTCATATGGAACAGGTTCGTAGAGCGTGTTCTTCACAGTTTCGCAGCCTGTGAAGCAGCTGGCTAAAGCCAGCATACTGATGACTAAGAACAAATGGCGGATGTGAGACTTTTTCATGATGAGCAATAGAGGGTTGAATTAAGGTTTTAAAGGGTGCCACGCTGTAGCGTGACGATCCCAGAGATTACGTGATAGTGATACGTTTTGCGGAAATACCAGAGGTGAGTTTGATGTCTTCTGTCCAATCAACAGCGAGCACGTCAGAGCGGCTGGATTCTTCGCGGTAGGTGCGAACCATATCGACACCCCCGCGACGGGTGCGGAAAGTTTTCATGAAGCATGGATCATAGAGCGTTGGCCGGTTGTTGCCGTGGAAGAGATACAGCTCAGAACCGACAATGTTCTTCGCGCTCTTTTCCTTGCCCCACTTATTTTCGTCGTGGGAGAGAACACCGACTCGGATATCGAGATCGGGGTTGAGTAAGAGCGAAGCGAACTGATTGCGGGTGACGCCTACGGAGGCGGCTCCGGGGAAGCGAGCAATGACTTGCGGATTGTGGCGGATCATCGCCCATGCAGGCAGACCGATGACCATGCGGTTGGGCATCATGCCGGTATCGGTGGCGAGAGCTTCGATTTGAGCGTCGATTTCAGCGATGGGATCTTTGTCGTTATCAGCCCCACTCCAAGCGCCTACGGCGCCCACCGCATTGACGGAAGTGGCCACCGCTTTGAACACTTTGACCTCGTGCGAAGCAACGGCCGAGGAAACGAGCGTCTGTGTCTTGGCTTGCTCAATGCCGAGAGGATCGCCGCGACCGGCTTCGTCGCGCTCGTGGTCGTCAATCGGAATTTCGAGGGCTTGGGGCAAGCAGTTGTAGGTGGGGTCGGTGGCCGCGAATTCAAGACGGCGAGCGGGGCCGCCGACGGCGCGGGAAGTATCGAGATCAACGCCGACCCAGTTCGGCGTTGATCTCGATGGCTTCCTCAGCTAGCTTGTTGGCGGTGATGTCGTCGCCTCTTGCGCGGGCATCCCGTGCTTCTTCGAGCTTTTCGATCATGTCTGCTTTATACTCACGCAGTGCCCGAGCGTCTGCCTGTGCGCCTAGATCTGAGAGTCTCTCACCTTCGGAAATTTGATAGCCTTCCGCCACATCGGCGATGTTCACGACACCCGATTCGATTTCTGTGACTAGGTCGACAGTTAGCTCACCGAGCACCTCATAGACCGGGAAGCGTTGATTGGGACGCGCCAAGAGATACTGGATGTATTCGCAGCCTTTTTGATTGTTCTGAATCAGCTCCGCTTTACCACCCTGATAGCGAAATTCCCAAACGCTGCCTCGTTTCCAGAAGAAGTTCCTCGGCTTCTCGTTCGCACGGACAGCTGGCAATCTAAGGGAATTGCCCATCTGGTGGATAGCGTAGAGCAAGCTGCCGTCAGGAAGCGTCCTCAACCGCAGTGCTTTACTGTGGAGCACTGTCAGCTTGTCGATGGCTTCTCCGACTTCGTTGGCGTGTCTTTTATACAGCTCGAAGACTCTGGCCGGGCTACCGTGGGAACGTTCCGGTAAAGCGGCCAAGGCACGCAACACGGTTGGGTATTGCGAAGCGAGCTCGATCGGGGATTTGAGTCGAGCCACAGTGTTGGCCCGGTTGATGTAGTTCGACGCAAGAATCTTATCATCTTCGTTGGAGCGTTGCTCCGTGAATGCGTCGATCTTGTAGCGGTCGAGTGGATCATACTCTTCCGCATCAGCGGCCAACATGGCCAAGCGCCTGTCCAAACACTGCGAGCATGTGCCGCAATGAGTAACAGTATTTTTGCGTTCCCATGTGTGCGCACAACTCACCGACTCGGCGATGCTGCTCCCGAATCCGGCATCCACGATGACCTTGATCACCTCGGCCTTAGTCTTCCAAAGAAAGGGATTCTCGACTGTAAATGATTGCTCCCCGATGAGTGAAAAGAGCTTTTCAAAGCCGACTAAAACACGCGGATGAGTGGTTCGTGTCGCACGGCTCCCAACGACTTGGGCGCAAATCGGAAGATTGAGACTAATCACTCCGTTTTCGTAGAAGCGCAAATTGTCCAGACGCAGCATTTTGGCGAGAGCGACACCGAAGCTGGCAAAGAGAAACGAGCGCGTCCGCTGGGTGTAGTCACGCGCGGCCTTGTTTTGCAGGCTGGCGCGAATCTTTACCGACTGCGGTTCGAGTTTGGTATCGGCCCGGCCTCGAATCGTTCGAATCAATGTGTTCAATATACGGTTGTTCTTGGCGGTCGGTCTGTGAGAGACGAGCAGTGTTTTGCGCTTCTGGTTGATCGTCTACTCAATGGCACCTGCCAGCGAGTCCAAGCCTCCCGAAAACATGACGACCTGCTGCACATCAATCGCTGGTTCCACAGGGTCGGATATGTCGAGATAGGTTTGCAGAGCGGGTGGACGTTTGGCCTGAGTGAATTCGAACGTATAATAGTCGTCGGAGATAAAGTTAAGTAGCTCCGTGAGGCAGTTGCTTACTTCAGGACTCTCCCAAAGAGCCTTGCATCGAACGGGTATGCGGAAGTGCAGATTGCGTCGCCATTTGCCGCCGAAACTATTCGCGTCTTTGAAGCTGCGCTTCGCCTTTTGATCGGCCGCATAGACATAGGCGGCGATTTCGATCAAATCGTGGAATGGTCGCGGGATGTCGGTGTAGAGCGGTTGATGAACATCCTCGATTTTGAGTGTGATGTTTTCATGCGCTTGCCCCGTCCAAAGCTGAAGTTTGATCACATCTTCTTGAACTTCAGTAGTGGCTTGGGCGTGTTCGCCGCAATAGATTTTAAAGTCACGCATCGTTGTTTTCCGCTCTCATCTTCAATTCGGCTCGCATTTTGGTCATCGCGTAGGAGCCGAAACCTTCGGTTTTGCTCGATTGGATGTCTCCATCATCGAGATAGAAATTCTTGGAAAACCACATGCTACTGAAACGCTCGACGATTTCGGCGGCCTCATTGCAATGCGTCTTCATGGCTTGCTCGAACTGATCCATTCGGTTCACGGTCGCGAACGGTTGATCCGCGCCGACTTGGGTTCCGATATGTTGCGACAAAAAATAGCTGAGCGAGTCGTTAGTCGCCTTGCCGAAGAAAGCTCGGGACAACTTGCCAAACTCGGAAGGTTTGCCGAGATCCGCCAATGCGGAAAGGACTTCGTCTCCGGTCGCGGGGAACATGGAACCGAACCGCTCATCTAGGTGCGACATGACCGCGCTCGACAAGGCTCCGTGAGCCAGCTCGTTGAAGTCACTGCGGATACCCTTGGTCTCAATGATCCGGTCAACTGCTTCGGTCAGGGCGATGCCGACATCGATCACGCTAGGCTTATCAGGGAGGTCGATGCCGACTGCTTTGAGGTGTTCTAACGGGTCACTCGACTTGGCGGCGACTGCCAACTCCTTCATCAGTTCGACAGTCTCCAGAAATCCTTTGTCGTTTTGGATGGTTTCAAAAGCTGTGTCAGCCGCCTGAGAAGTGGCCGCCGCGATGTCTTCCACATCCGCTTCGTTGGCGATCAACTCGATCACGTTTTTCCACGCCCTTGTTTTCGGCAGGATCCCTAATCTGACATGCCCCATTGATTCTTCATTTTGACCTTAGTATCTAGTCGTTTCAACCTGAGGGGGATAAGGTGTTCTCGTCAATGCGTTTCGGCGCACATCGATGAAATCGGATGCGCTGAATAGTTTTATGACTCTCAGTCAAAATCTAGCCTAATCGGAGTTCTTGTGTCCGCGGTGACTCCTTCTTTGATCTGATAATAGCCTCTCTTGAAACCTTGGTCGAATGCTTTCACGAAGAGCAGCCATTCAGGCTCATCTAATTCAAACTTTGCCACAAGTTTCTCCTTATGTAGGGCAAGTTCCCCCTGGATTGCTACGAAGCTCGGAAAGGGGCGGATTGTAGGGTCAAATTTCAAACCATACCCGTAGCCCAAGTTACGAGCTGCAGTAGAGTCGAAATACTCTTCAAATCTTTCCGAGTAGCCTCGATAATATTCTTCGACGAACTCTTTGATTTGAACATCGCTTGCGCCATCGAATGTGGGATCGCGCTCTATCATTTTTAGGCAAATATTACGCACCCACTCGTCTTCGAATTCTGGCATCGACATTGGATGCTCGCTAAGCGCGTCCATCTGTCCCTTGAGATAAGCTTGTTCTGGCAAGGAAAGTTGTTTTTCGGGAGGTATGACTATATCCGCTTCAAGTGCGGTGCTTCCCGGGGCGCCGGTTCTTCCAAAGATTAGCCACGCGGCAATCAGGCAGACGAATAGAATGAAGTTCGCAATGAATAGCCGCTTTGCGCGGGTAAGACTTTCCGGTTGAGCTGACTGTTTTCGGGGCATGCCGCTTATTCCTCAAGAATACTTTGAACGAGTTGCTCTTGCTCAGGCGTGGTTGGTTGAATGCTTTCGAGCCAAACGAGATCCGCATCAGCCGGATTGGATGCAGCGAGCAATTGGAGCAAAGCGACTTTCAAACGCTCAGAGTCTGTGCTATTGAATGCTTTCTGGATTTCGCGTGAATCGGGAAGTTCGCCGAGCCAGGAAAGGATGTTGGCAGCTGCCAGGCGATTTAAAATTAGAGCCGCAGGGTCGAGCAGTGCCGCTTCCGCACGGTTGGCGAGTATATCCTCATCTGCACTTCCTATGCTACGTTTGATTTCCTTCTCTCGCAAAAAACGTTCGGCTTGCATAGCGGTGGCCGAAAGGCTGTTACTTTCATTGAGTAGTGTATCGATCAGCGTATAGGCTGATTCAGGAGCGGCCGTATCAAGTCGGATGAAATTTTCGATGTAACTGCGAAATGCCAGATTCCGAAGCGTCAACGCTTGATCTGTTTGCAATGCAAGTCGCCTGAGCGGCTCAAGGTCGTTAAGGGATTCCGAACGATTCCCATGGAACTGTATCAACGCCTCAAAGTAAGGCCAATTTTTAAAAGGAGCGGTAGCACTTTCAACGAGCCGATCAATTTGTTTTGCTGATTGATTCGAGGTATCAGAATTCGAGGTAATTTGCTGCAAGTATCCGTAAGCCACACGTGCCGTCGAAGCTTCCTGTGCCTTCGTCCATAGCTCGGTGTCGGAATATGCCGGGGCGTCGGTCTTCGCGGAAGGCTGTAAGGTGTTTGGGATGGGCGACTTACGCGGCGTTAAAACGAACCATAATACGCCAACGCCGAGCAGCACATTGAGACTGCAAATAAAAATTACCAATTTACGTGACATGTCATTTTTGGACTTAATAAAGGCTGGGAGTGCAAGCCAATTCCTGAAGTAGTCTTGGCGGACTATGGAGTCTAAGTGATTCAGTCCCGGTTAGCTGGATTGAATCACTTATTTAGCGATACTGATACCTGATAGCAGTATTCCGAATATTGTAAGTTTTCGGTAACAGAACGGAAAAGGGCTTGCATGAGGATTCAGGTGGGAGCATCCACATGTGCGCACCTGCATTCATTTCTTGTTTTAATTCACCGCTCATGAAACTCAAAACCTATTTCGCCCTTCTTTGCCTGTCACCTACGCTAGCTCTCGCAGGAGAGCCTTCGAAAGGCACCGTTATTATGATCTCTGGAGTCTCCGGCTGGCTCGTGGTCAGTTCTGGTTTTCTACTCTGGAAGGAAATTCGTAAAAGCCGCAGTTCTAAGCACGACGACCAATAATTCAACGAAAGGACTTTCCCATGATTTCGTTGAAAACCGGCCTATGCCTCCATGCCGTCGGAACGGCGCTCACCCTCGCTGCCAGCGGGCTGAGTGCCCAGACCGCGGCGATCTTACCGTTTGAAACTGACTTTGAAAGCGACGAGGGTTACACTCTAGGGCCTCTGGCTAGTGATGGCTCAACGTTTGGTTGGCAGCTTGGTTCTGGTCTGGATGCTTCGATTGTCGCACCAGGTGCGGCTAGCTCGCAGACGCTCAGTTTTTTCGGCGGTGATTGGCTAGATTTGCTCACCGATTCGGGGAATGCACCCGTCTCTTGGATCGATTTTTACCTCAAGCCTGTTTTTGTCGATCCGTTGGAGCTTCCTGAAGTTATTGAAACGGAGCAATCCGCCGTCACTGGTTTCGTCAAGGTGAACACTCAGGGCGAAGTGTATGCGATTGATGGCGATGGGCTTGGAGGCGGAAATTGGGTGCCCTCAGGTGAGCTGCGAAATCTTCAAGGGGACTCGTCTGCCGACTGGATACGCCTGACCTACCGTTTGGATTACACCACTAAAAAGTGGGATTTGTTTGTCGACGGCGAGATGGTCATGGTTGATCTGGGCTTCCTCGATCAGTCGATCACCAGCTTAGGCTCTTTTTCAGCTCGTGCGGATGGTGAAACGGCAACCCAGCTCGATTATTTTTATGCCGGTAACGAAAATCCTCTTTATATTGATACGTCCAATGACGGACTGCCCGATGCCTGGCTGACTGCTCAGGGCTTGAGTATCTATTCCAATCAGCGCTCAGGCGATGCCGACTTAGACGGTCTCGATAACCTTCTTGAATACCGAATTGCTTCTGATGCCGGAAACCCGGATTCGGACGGAGACGGTGTCAACGATGGCTCTGAATATTTCGCGGGTGCCGATCCGGTCAATGCGGATGCGTATAGATTGAGCGCATTGCCTTTCACTGAAAATTTTGAAGCTTACGCTGCTGGATCGCTAGGGTCGCAGGGCAACTGGACGGTAGAGGGAACAAACGCCGATATCCAAACCACCGATGTGTGGGGCGGCTCGTCCTCATTATCGTTGGGCGGTGATGCTACTGCCTCGAACGCACTCAACGGGTCTGGCCAGTCGGTCGTTTGGATTGATCTTTATCTAAAACCAACAGCTGCAAGCGAGTCGCCTGATCTCGTCGGAGATGCGGCAGTTGGCTATTATTTTGATGAAGAAGGCCGTCCAATCGTCTTCGACGGTTCTGGGGGTAATGGCTCTGGTTTTTGGAAACTACTTGATGCTGCCCAGTCTTCCGACTGGCGACGTGTGACCGTGAAAATGGACTATGGTGCTCAGGCTTACGACTTCTACCTCGATGGTGAACGCCTCGGAGCGGGTCTCGGTTTTGTCCACGCACAACCTTTTATTTCCCGCATCAGCGCCTCTGGCACGACTACAGTCGATGATATTTCCGTCGATTCGGTGGAGCCTGCGGCACTCGACGACGACCGCGATGGCTCGACCAATGCGGAGGAAATCGCGGCAGGCACCAATCCCACCGCATTCGATACGGACGGCGACGGACTGGCCGATTCCCTTGAAATTTTGTGGAGCCTCGATCCGAATGTGGTCGATGCCACACTGGCGCAACCCGTCGAAGTCACTTCGGGCGTTTACGTTTGGACAACCTCATTCGCGGTGTCGGAAGGCTACACTACTGGAGTTCTGGCCGGCCAGAACGGCTGGGCGGCATCGGGACAGAACGAGATCACCGCGCTCGAAGAAGCTTCGATTTCCGACGATCCCGCTACGGACGGCGTTCTCGAACGCATGGCAGGTATGGGTGAGCTTCGCCGTGTGTGGATCAGCTTTCGCGCCAAGTTGATTGCGGGAGAACTTCCTACGTTCGAATCAAGCACGGATAGTTTTGCAGGTGCTTTCGGCGCATCCTCCGCCTCGACGCTAGCTGTCTGGGATGATGCCTCTGCAGATTGGAACGCCCTCACGACCAATGCTGATCTGGCCGAGTGGAATGACTACGCACTTCATTTTGACTACGTCGACCAGGTCTGGACGCTTTGCCTCAACGGAGTGATCGTGGCGGACGGATTGCCATTCCGAGATGAAAACTTGGTCACCTTTTCCCGTTTCAAAGCACTACAGGCGAAAGTTGACGAGGCCGAAGCTGATTTCGAGGCGGCAACCGCTTACTTCGACGACTTCCGCTTTGCCAACACCGAGCCCGCCAACATGGATTTTGACGGCGACGGACTGCTCAACGATCAGGAACGTCAAATTGGCAGCGACTTGCTGCTCGCCGATACTGATGGCGATGGCATGGAGGATCTCTGGGAGTTTGAGAATGGCCTCGATCTCTTGGTCGATGATGCGGATGTCGATTCAGATGGTGATGGCGTCATTAACTCTGCAGAATATAAATATGGGCTGAACCCACAGGCGGATGACGCTGATGGCGCTCTTGGATTTGTTCGTCGTGACGTATGGACTGGAATTGAAGGTGGTGCTGTCGTCGATCTTACAAAGACAGAAGGTTTCCCGAATGCACCCGATCAGCGTCTTTGGTTGGATTCTTTAAATCTGCCAACTAGCGTAAGTCGTGGTAACAACTATGGGCAGCGCATCTTTGGTTACATTATTGCGCCTGAAACGACAGACTACACATTTTGGGTCACAAGCGCTGATTCGAGTGAATTCTGGCTTAGTTCTGATTCAAGCTCGTTTAATCGTGAGCGCATGTGTTATTTGAGTGGACGTGTTGCGAACATGGAGTGGGATCGTCTGCTTACTCAAAAATCTCAGAGTGTTTCTCTGCAAGCTGGGCAGGCCTATTATTTTGAAGTGCTGCACAAGGACGATAAAAAGTCAGACCGTGTTGCAGTCGCATGGCAGTATGGCAATCAATCACGCAAGGTCATTTCAGGTGAATTTCTTGGAACGAGTATCCCCGAGGCTGGAGACCAAGATCAAGATGGATTGCCCGATGATTGGGAAAGCGCAAATGGCCTTGATCCTCAAAAAGGATATGGTGTTGACGGCTACGCAGGCGATCTAGACGGAGATGGCCTCTTGAATCATCAAGAAAGAAAAGTTGGCACGGATCCCGAATTAGCCGATACGGATGGAGATGGATACAGTGATCTATTCGAAGTTGAGGAACTGACATCCGACCCGCTATTTCCAAACGAAACACAGTGGTCGAGTGTCTCAACGCTGGCTCCGTCACAATTTTCGGTAGTTTCCGGGGAATGGGAATTGCAAACCACTATTCGAGGTAGCGGTTCCGGTGGAGGTGTGCTCACTGCTGAGCTGAATCTTACAGAGGATGCTATTTATCAGTTAGAGGGTGTGCTGACTCGCATAGAGGATTCACCCGCTTCGGCTTTGAAACCAGTTGAATTCCTGTGGTATGTGGATGGTGAGTATTACGGCAGATCATCGATTGCCCCTGATAGTTCCGCTCAAAGTTCTGATTTGTTCAAGAGGTTGGGGCATCTCAAGGCTGGCAACCATATACTGTCTTTGCGTTGGCTGAATGTTCACCGTGACGCTGTGATCAGTATTGAGTCATTGAGTCTGCTCAAGCCTGTCGCCGAAACTCCAGAAGCATTGGCTGCTTCGACAGAGGCCGAAGTTGCTAAGTTTGCATATTCAACAGTGGTTCCACAAACATCTCAGGTTTCACCGGTTTGTATTGAAGGTCGTGCGGATGTTTTGTCTGCGCTGCAAATTTCACCGATAGCACAACCTATTCGAGCCGGAGTAGGTCATTGGTATGCCGATGTAGCGTTGTCGGAAGATGAAGCAACTGCTGTTTCGATTTCCTTCCAAAATGGTGGTCACGTTGAAAATCACAGCATCGAATGGGTTGCGACTAATGTGTTTGAGCAGGATGCAATTACAATTCGCGTAGGAGACTCTTTGAAGCTTGGAGGGACTCCGGTTGATTCTGTTGGCGGTAGCTTTGATCTAGCGCTTAACGGTGTTAGCTTGAGCAATGGCCTGAGCCATGATGTTGCCTATCTATTCGATACCGCTGGTGAGTTTACGGCAAGTGTGACATATACGGCATCTGATGGTGTGGTCAGTTCTGCATCAACTACAATTACAGTTGTCGATGTCCCTGTTGTTCCCGACTCGGCAGTGGTTTGGGCTGGTAGAAGTCGCAATTGGGAGTGGCCGCAATTGCCATCAAGTCTTGTGGTTGAGGCTGAAGGTATGGGGCTGAACATGTTATCTCAGAGTCAGTCAGTGACTAAGTTTACACTTGGTCGAGATGAAATCTTTGAGGAGTTGTCAATCGTTGCTCGTCTTGAAGATAGCGGATCAATTATTGCATCTGTTCCTGTTCAGGGATTCTCGCTTCAAGCTTCGGTTGAAGGCTATTTGAGAGCATCGAAACTTGATGATGCGACGCACCTTGTCGAAAATGAAATCCATGTATTCAGTCTGTCTAATGACGTTGAAATCAAGATCAATGTATTCCGTGCAGGAGTAGTTTTAGATGATGGTAATCGCTACCGTTACCTGAGTTCTCAAGACTTCGACACACTCGGACGCTACACGTTCCACATGGTCAAGCCTAGCTCTCTTGGTGGGGGCGCTTGTCACCACATTAAGGTTTATGAAGACGGAGATTTTATTGGACGCCGATAATTTAACAGGAGCATTTGAACAATGAATTTTAGACCTTACATGAATAGCAAATTCCGCATCGCACTGTTTGCTTTGATGATTTGCGTTACGAGCGGTGTGAGCGCTGACGAAGCGGCTGAAAAAGTTAATGACCGAAGCTTTTTTGAGGAGTATGAACTTCTGGAGAAGCAGTATCATAAGAAGCGTGTTGCTAGTAACGCTACTCGCACTGCTAATCATGCAGACAGCAAGCCTTTTAGGGCTCTTTCTAAGAGTGATGCATTACCTGGGTTCGCAAAGACATCTGACAGGCTTGCGGTTGCTTATGATGTCCATTTTTATTTACTGAGTTCCGAGGATGCCTCCTTTCTAGAAAAAGGCAGCTTGCTTGGGAGTCTCCGTCATGGCGTGCTGACAGACGAGCAGTGCGATGGCCTCTTGCATTTTATTCAAACTGATCAGTTTCAGGAGAGTGGAAAAGAGAGTAGTCAATTTTTATCGCTTAAAAACGATGCTCTGGAATGCCTGCTCGAACTGCCTGAGCTACCAGTTGGCTTGACTGCGGCGATGATTCGTATGGTTCGCGATGAGTCGAAAGACCCGATTTGGCGTGAATATGTATTGCAGCATTTTGTGATGCTCTACCGTGCTAAGTGGCCAGCTGACTCGCCGCAGGACACCAAGAAAGGTCAGCGTGAGCGACGCGCCATTCAGCGTGCACTAGCCGCATCAATATTTCACTGTGACAGTGGGCTTGCTGGGACTGCCTTGATCGTTGTTGAGGACTTAAGTCGTGATTATCCTGAATTTGAGAACGTGTTATCTCGTTCAGCTAAGATGATTGCTCGGGATGAAAAGGCCTGTATGTCGTCACGGATCACTGCTTTGTCGATGATTGAAGGAAGCGCCGAGCCAGAGACAATTGCACTTGCTGGAGAATTGGCATCGAATCAACAGCACCCTTTAGCGATTAGAATTGCCGCAACTGGGCGTTTGCGTGAATGGTCTCACGCTTCAGCCCAAGCCCATGCAGAGCTTCAAAAGGTCAAGAGTGTTCAAAATGGAGGGAGAAAGGCAAGAATGCTTCAGGCTGTCGCAGAAGAACGGATCTTCAATGGCCGACCTGCGAAATAGTTGATTGATTCAAATATTACGACGAAAGCTTTAATGGATAAAACATCGAAATATAGCCTTTGGTTAGGCCTGTATGCAGCGTTCGCAGGAACTAGTTTGTTTGCTACTACTGGAACGAATGTGCCGAATATCACATATACTGTGTCGATTAGTAGCCCGACAGATGGCGGGACTTACGAGAAAGATTCTGGCGAGACGGGCAGTGCTACCGCCCAGAAGGATGAAGATGGCACGATTACTAATATTACTGCAGATATTAGTTGGTCAGATGATGTAAGTGGTAATGGCGGCACTTCGAGTGACTTTACTACTAGCTTGGGCTCGAAAAGTCTGACTGCGACTGCAGAGTCGAGTTCTCATTCTGTAACTGTGGATGTTGTAGAAATAGAATTAACTGTGCCGAGTTCAACACAGGATGGAGCAAGCGCAGCGTTTGAGATCGACTTAGATCCAGATAGTTTGACTCCCACATATAAGTGGACCTACAAGACACCTACCGGCGCTGGCAACCTGCCGACGAGTAATCTTTTTGATGATACAACAAGCGCAAGCCCCGAAATAGGGAATGCTTGGTGGTTTGCTTCTCCTGACAATAAGGGAAGTGCGGCACCGACTTGTAGTTACACGGTAGAGGTCGAATTGGATTTCGGCGTTTCTAAAATTATAAAAACGAAAACCTGGAACGTCTTCATATCTTCCCATCCTTCGGGATATCTCGGTTGGGTGAGGCGGCCTTTCATCTCTGGTGAACCTGCATATGAAATCTATACTCACGCAAATGGAAACGATTACTACAGGATTAAAGCAGGCAACGGTTCCCTGACACGCAACACCCCTACTAATGGAGATATTCAATACGCTGTTTTGGATTCTGGGCAGTGGAAGAATAAAACCCGAAAGCATGAGGAAGAGCATGTAAAACAGTGGAGCACGGGGGCTTGGAAAGACTATTTCTCAGTATCCGTAATGCGGGCAAGGATGGATTCAATTTCTGATACTTATGCCCCAAACAGTGCAGGACTGTCAGCACTGAAGCAAGAAGTGCAAAACGAAATTTCAACGTATAATAACGTCGAAACTATACGAGCAAACAATACCTCAGCCCAACGCGAGTCGCAAGCTAGAGCAGCAGCAGATAATATCAGTCCACCTTACGACTTTAGTGGAGCCAATTAACAACTACAATGAGATACAATATCTTTTTATATTTCTTATTTTCAACTTGTGCTGTTTTCGCGAGTATAGGCGGCCACGAGTCTGAAGCGATCAATTCATTTGTTGAACAAGCATCATCTTCAGCGATAGTTGTGATTGGTGAGCCGCAAAGCGTAGTAGCCAACCACCCTGAGTTTCTTGATGTTTACGATTCACATAGGTTTTATTACATTAAGGTTTCACGTGTTTTGGCTGCAAATCGTGAATACGTAAATCAAGACGGTGAAATAGAGGTTCCTGAATATTTATTGGTGTGCGATAATCTTGGATTAGGGATGGATAATTTCGCGAGACGCTGTGATTCGGTTTTCTTTTTGTGGCCAATTTTCTCGAATGATGATGGTCAGCGCTTAGGTGTTAATCGCGAAACAGTCTCGGATGTTCTAAAACATCGAAATGTCGAGATCAATTTGCATAATGTCTTTGAATTAGCTTCAGGGAACGTCGTTTTCCCAATAATCGACTTTAGGCGATTCAAGGAGGATCGCCCTAATTTAGATAGATGGGATGAGAAAAAAGCATTATGGGATTACCGACAATCTGAACTTCAGAGGTATTGGGGGCTGTCTAATTTTTCGGAGGTAGAGACCTTTGTTACAAAAGCATTGATACCATTCTTTGAGCAGATTGATAATGATTGGTTTTTTACTGAAGTTGAGCATTACAATTCAGTTAACCCACTGCATCTCGTTGTGGACGAGATAAAAAGGAGGCAGATCTCTGAGAAATCTAAGGTGCCTTTCAGTTATGACCGAGCAATCGGTATGTATCGTCGCCCATTCACAGGAGGCGAGGTTCTGAGTAGCAGAAATTTATCAGAAAGCTTTAAGGGGCTGTAGTGAACATCGAGGGCAGGCTAAACATGACTGAGGTCAACGAGACTGACCGCGTGAAGCGGAATACACGCACCGTCGATTTTAATGGTATTGAGACGCCCTACGAGTATGCCAGCGAAGGTCGGATCACCACCGTCACATATCCCGCCGGCACGCCCCGTATAACCTTTAAGTATCTGAATGGTTGGGGTAAGTTTGTAACTGGCGCAGGTGTAGTCCCGCGATACTATACTTACGGGGTCGATATGAATCGTTCAATGTGGGCACGCGTGGACACGCAGCAACTGGGCGTTTGCGTGAATGGTCTCATGCTTCAGCTCAAGCCCATGCAGAGCTTCAAAAGATCAACAGCGTTCAAAATGGAGGGAAAAAGGCAAGAATACTTCAGGCTGTCGCAGAAGAAAGAATCCTCGATGGCCAGCCTGCGAAATAATTGATAAATCGATTCAAATACCACAATGAAAGCTTTAATGGATACAATTTTAAAACGCGGCCTAGGGCTAGCCTTATGTGGTGCTCTTTTGGGAACTGGCGCGTTTGCGACTACAGGAACCAATGTGCCAAATATTACTTATTCGGTATCGATCAGTAGTCCGACAGATGGCGAGACCTATGAGAAGGATTCGGGTCAAACTGGTAGTGCTTCTGCGGAGAAGGATGAAGACGGAACAATTACTGATATCACCAGTGATATCAGTTGGTCAGGAGATGTAAGTGGTAGCGGCGGCACATCAAGTGACTTTACGACTAGCTCGGGTTCAAAGAGCCTGACTGCAAGTGCTGAAACAGCTTCTGATTCAGTTTCGGTGCATATCGCTGAGATGAATACTTTTCGAGCAATTGACTCGAATACTGTTGGTTCAGCTGGAACCCGCAAAGCTGACTCAGGGGAGACCCTAGTGATGGTTTATTCCAATAGCGACAGATCGGCGGATCTTAGATTTGCCTACACGACTAGCAGTTCGTCTGGGAGCGATTATCCCAAATGGAGTGGTAATGGGCTCCAATCACCTTCTGATGGCGACATGGCGGCTAGTTTTAAGTCTGGCATTACTGATGCCGAAACTGTCACTTTGACTTATGCAAATGGCTCAACATCGACCGTAAGCATAAAAGTAATAGATTATGCCAAAACCTCCGTCAAACTCTCTACTAATGAAGGTTGGGGGAAGACAATCAAAGAAAAGAGTGAAACTGTCATCAAATCTCTTTTTGGCGATGATAGTGGCATAACCGGCAATGGTGAGGTGAAATTTGAAACAAAATATGTAGATTTTTACGGCGATGGTTCTAAAGGTGGCCACTTCATTAAAATTGAGGGAACATTTTCTGTATCAGCAGGAGCAGCTGAAGCAAAATCACCAGATTTCCCTACTCCACTTCCTGGGGTTTTTTGGTATTGGAAAGTTGGAACTAATGGCTTGACATTTAATTTGGCAGGGAGCGGAACACTTGACGAGTCCCTGCAAAGCCCTGGAGTTATTTCTGCTCAAGGTAGTTTGAATACGACGTTTTCAATAACTGGTGGGGTGACTGCTGGTAAAGTTGTTAGCATTAATGTCGCTGGTCAGGTCAAAATCGATAAAAGTGCTACCGTCAGCTTCTCGGGCGGTAAAATCGAAGGTTCTGGTTCTGTTGGAATAGACTCCCCTCAAGTAACAGTCACTGCTGATCTGGACTTGGGTCTTGTTGAAATCTCAAGAGAGCTTAGAAGATATAAATTTAATGTTGCAGCTAAGCAAGACTTTGGCCCAGCAACTATTTACCAGTTCCCACAACAATAGCATATTTATGAAGTTTATTATTGTCTCCTCATTATTCTGGTTTTTCTGCAATCTTTGCTCGGCGGCAGAGGTTGATATATACCGAAAAGATTCTGATGTCGTAATGATTGACATCAGTGTTTTTTCGAATCCGATTCAGTTTTCTAAGAGTAGCATTCTTGATTTAAATGGTAATTCTGAGCCTGAGTGGTTAACAGTGTTCTTAGCTAAACATCGACTAGATAATAGTTATGATGAATGGCGTGCATTGTTCAGTGATGAGCTAGCAAATGTTCTTAACTTAAGTGCGGAGCGTTTTGAGGAGCTGAAGCGTCAACATGGCGAGGAATTTGGTATTGACCAAAACTCAGTTCTTTTTCAGGCGAAATTCAAACGTGCAGATGAGGAGTTTTTTTATGTAGTGATTAAGAGAGGCTCGATTGTGTCTTCGTTTTCTAAAGAATCGATAATCAAGGGCAGCGGCTATTTTTTTGAGAAAGTCGAGGGTAAATGGCTAATGACAACAATTGGAGTTGATCATTGGTTAAACTATTTTGCATTCAATGATCTCAATTACTTGGAGGATATAATTGAGCAAAAGCATATAATAGCTCCAAAGGATGGTGAATACGTTCGCTACTTTGATGGGGTGACTCAGGTTTACGATTTTTTCTTAGAGTAGTTTGTCCTCTCGCTAATTCTTAAACTGAAACGTATTGCATATTTTGACAAAACTCATTATTCTTTGCATCACTCTACTCGCTACTCTACTGAATGCCAATGAGATTTTATTCTATGAGGCTCAGTCCATCAGTATTGAGCTGAACCTATACGGGGATGCGCCCAAGTTCGATTTGCCTTTCGAATCATATACTGAAATCAACAATGATCTGCATCGCGCTTACGTAACCACGGTTTCAATGCCGATTGTTTCGGTCGATCATTGGTTATCAAATGTGACTGAAGAATATTTTGCGCTTAATAAAATGTCAGTAGATGAGTTTAAAGCTGAGGTTGAGAAATTGAGCCGAGAAAAACGGAGGACAGACACTCTCGTTTATGACGTTCGTCTGAAATCCGGAGATGAAGAATATGCAGTAGTAATCATAACTCGGGATTCAAACGTAGGTAATTGGCAAAAGGGGCTCAACCTTTCTAGCGCTATTTTTGAGAAAGACCCTGGGGGGAATTGGCTTCGAACTGCTCTTGATCCTGGCCATTGGATATATTCGATTCCTGTGATGAATGTGGATTCGATAAAGCAAATAGCGGGTGGAAAGTCACTATTGCTTGATCAACACAATGTTATGCGATTTATCTCTAATGCCGATACGGATATGTTAGAACGAGTTCCTTTTGTTGAACAGAAATGAAGACTCAAGGAGAAACGATGATTCTTTGCGGTAGAGAGGTGTGCTATTTTATTAGGGATTTGCCAAATATTTGTCATTTTGCCTGCAAAAGTCCGCATTCCAAATCATCCTCAAGCATTTTGTGAATTTCACAAACAGCACATAAGCAACGATAAGTGAATTTAAGTGCAAGATGAGGAAAACTACTAGAGGGTTCAAATCCCTCCCTGAGTATTTTAGAGCTGTCCCCACACGGGGCAGCTTTTTTTAGTATTCAATGCTTGGAAAACGTGGCTCTGGATTCATCTGGCGGCGCGGGTATTATTCGGCAGGTACTCACTCCGATCATTCATCAAGAGCTCATGACTCGTTATTCAGCTTTTGGCCAGTCGCACCATAATGTTAGTCGAGTAATACGAGGTGGTCGCGATGTACGACTACGCTAGAGCTTAGCTCCGGGTGTTTGGTGGAGATGGCATCAGGATGGAGTCCAATAATACTGCGCGTGTCGCTGGCATTGAGTGCTGCTAAACCATGGGCGATGGCAGTGCCATCAGCCGTACAAATTTTCACAACATCTCCTGCTTCAAAATCGCCTGCGCTCGCGGTGATACCTGCTGCGAGCAGGCTTTTACCTTGCTGCTGCAGCGCAGTGGCTGCCCCAGCATCAATCGTCAGGCTACCGTGGGTGTGGTCCTGAATAGCGATCCAGCGCTTGTGGGATTTGATCGGTTCACCGCTCGGGGCAAAATAAGTGCCGACACGTTCGCCGGCGAGGAGCTTGTTAAATAGTTCACTGTCCTGGCCGCTGCCGATGGTGACACCGCAACCTGCGCGGTGAGCGATTTTTGCAGCGGAGAGTTTACTGACCATTCCGCCGACTGAAGTGGTGTGGGTGGTGCCTTGCGCCATCGCCTCAATTTCTGGAGTCATTTTCTCGACATAAGGCACGACTTCACCAGTGCCCTGCATATCAATGAGGCCTGGTATGTTGGAGAGTATAAAAAGTTGATCTGCATTCGTCACGCTGGCAACTAGCGCGGACAAGGTATCATTATCGCCGAATTTTATTTCAGTGGCGCTAATGGCGTCATTTTCATTGACGATGGGAACTGCGCCGTGGGAGAGGAGTCGCTCCGTGGTATTAAACACAGCGTTATGGCGGTGTTTTGCGCGCAGATCTTCGCGGGTGAGTAGCACTTGTGCGACAGTTAGTCCGTGCGGATCGAAGCCTTTTTGCCAAGTATTGATCAATATCGTCTGTCCCACCGATGCACAGGCCTGCAAAGTAGCCAGATCCTTAGGGCGGCTGTCCAGCTTGAGCTTACCCATGCCCAGACCGACAGCTCCCGAACTTACTAGGATGACTTCAATGCCTCTGTCGCGGAGTGTTTTGACTTGGCCGCAGAGTGCATGGATACGCTCAGTATCCAAATTGCCGATGCCGGAAGTAAGAACGCCGGTGCCGAGTTTTATGACGACTCGTTTTGTTTGTTCGAGTGGAATCACTTAAGAATTAGGAACAATTAGGTCGGAGATCTTGCAGAGATGGTAAAGTAAGTGGGTGGGGATGCTTAAGAATGTGGTGCTCTGTATGCATTTCTTATAATCTGATCCTTCGGCAAGATTATTTCTGCGCACTCATTCGTTCGGCTTGCCATACAAACTAGACTTTTTTCAGTTCACCTTCTTTGCCGCTAAGGTGTTGGTTGATTTCTGCGATGTAATCATCGTGTGCTTTTTGCACGTCTTTTTCATAGCGCTTGTGGTCGTCCTCGGAGAGGCCGTCCTCTTTAGCTGCTTTGAACAAGTCGAGCGCATCGCGGCGGGCTTGGCGAACACGAACACGGCCATCTTCGGCCATGTTGCCGGCGGTCTTCGCGAGTTCTTGGCGGCGCTCGCCAGTGAGTTCAGGGACGGGTACCCGGAGGATGCCTCCATCGACCATTGGGTTAAGCCCGAGATTGGCTTCTTGGATACCTTTTTCGACATCGCGGATGACGCTCTTATCCCACGGTTGCACCATGATTGTTTTCGCATCTGGGGTGGTTACAGCAGCGACTTCTTTAAGGGAGACTGTGCTACCATAAGCGGTCACACGGACTGAGTCCAGCATCGTGGGCGATGCTTTGCCAGTGTGGAGGCTGTTAAATTTGTTCAATGTGTGCTCGACTGCCTTCTTTAGGTCTGCAGCGAGGGTCTTGAGAATATCTTTGGGTTCCATATGTATGACTGTGTTTAGAAGTGTTTGGTTATGCGCTATTTTATTAATCGACTCGTGTGCCGATGTGTTCGCCCATGACTGCGCGTAGGATGGAGCCCGGTTCACGCATACTAAATACGAGAATAGGCATTTTGTTTTCCATGCACAGTGAAAACGCAGTCGAGTCCATCACGTTGAGCCTGTCGCGTAGCGCGTCAATATACTCTAAGTGATCATATTTGACGGCGTCATCGTGCTGGTTCGGGTCTTTGTCATATATGCCATCTACTTTGGTGGCTTTCATCAGCATATCTGCGCCGATCTCGCTGGCGCGTAGTGCTGCGCAGGTGTCGGTGGAGAAGTAAGGGTTACCAGTGCCACCTGCAAAGATGACGACACGTCCACGTTCAAGGTGGCGTGTTGCGCGGCGTAAGATGAAAGGCTCGGCGAGCTTATCCATGGGGATTGCGCTCTGCAGTCGTACAGTTACATCGAGTTTTTCAAGGCAATCCATAAATGCCAGACCATTGATGACCGTGGAGAGCATGCCCATGTAGTCGCCGGTCGTACGATCCACGCCGCGCATTTCAGCACCACTGAGGCCGCGGAAGATATTACCACCGCCAATCACGAGGCCAACTTCGACGCCAATGTCGGCGACTTTTTTGACTTCCTCGCAGATATTGCGCAGGATAATTGTATCGATGGGATCACCATCTTCAGTATTGCGCAGCACTTCGCCACTCAACTTTAGTATAATACGACGATATTTCGGCTTTGGGCCAGATTGCTCTACTTCATCCATTAAAAGGGTTTTAAACGTTGTTTATAGGATGACGTCAACCCATGGATTCATGATTACATGCAAAAGTAGTGGCAAGGTCTCTGAAATATAATCTGTGCTTGTGGTCTGACCTAGAAAGAATCAAAATTGTTAAAGAGTGGGCTTGACGAGTAAGCATTCGTTTCTACGCTACGCCAACTTCAAAGGCCTATGGTGTAATGGTAACACTACTGTTTTTGGTGCAGTCATTCGGGGTTCAAATCCCTGTGGGCCTACCATTTTAAGATCCTTGTTGAATATATTCAGCAGGGATTTTTTTGGTTCATCGTCGATTAGCGGGGAGACGTCACTGATCAACCTGGATTCGACAGTTCACATCGATAGAATTTCTTGAACCGTTAATGAACGTTAATTGAGCAAGCCGCCCAACTGGCTTCGCTCTTCCACTTTCCCGCGTCGCTTTTCAAGCTTCCCGCTTCGCCTAAAGGCTACGCCGGACGCAGACGGCGGACAGGTCGGTTGACCTGTGTCGTTACGCTCGGAGGGCGAACGAGCAAAAGCAGAGCCCTATTTTATCTGTGTTCATAAATAGCTGACTACCACATCATTCTGAGGTCAGATTAACGTTTATTAACGTTAATTAACGGTAAAAAAACAGAACCTAAGATTGCTGGAAAGTTAAGGCTCATCCGCACCTAAGGGTATCATAACAAGCACGCCCACAATGGGATTCAGCTGAGGAATGGGGCTAAATCAGTGGTTCTAATCACCCACTCCCCGGTAAATGACGAAGAACCATTTTTTTGTGCCTTGCCTTCAGTTTACTGGCGCGCGTGGTCAGTATCTTTGTACTGTTTTTATTCGCTGAAGCCAAGTTGCGCTTTGATCCAGTCTTTAGCACCAGCGGCTGCTTGAGGGCCTTCGCGACAGAACAAATACAGTACCACGCCTGATAATGTCGCGGCTAAAAGTGCGCAACCGATCGCACCGATAGCAATAAAACCATCTTCTTCCGACATGCTCACCCCAATGATAAAAATGGCCATCGCTGGCAGAGTGTTGGTACCAGGGATTGGAATCATCATTAATATTGCCATGATGCAGATAATGATGGCTAGGGCCGAATGACCCGCCCGAGAGTGCATCCAACGCAATCTGGGCTTGATTAGAGTTTCGATACGTCTGAGGAAAGTCGCGCCACTTTTAAGCATTTTATTTGCGAGTCTTGGATGTACTCGAAACGCCATGATGCGTTTCGGTAGCCAGATGCTTTGCCGACCGATAAATATTTGAATGGCGATAATCGCCATGGCGACACCGAATGGGATGCTATAGCCGGGTGCTGGTATTGGGAGTGCGCTGGGTAAGGCCAGCAGCATCAGTAATACGCCGAAGCCCTTGTCGCCGACTGCATTGGTTAGTTCGCCGATAGTTGGGCCGCCCTCATTTGCTTCGAAATGTATATTTTCGAGTGTTTGTGCTAGAGAAATGTCTGTCTCGTGTATTGGGGTAGTTTGCATATTGCGCTTCTGCTATTATGTACAAAGGCTATCCATGACTATTGGCTGAAGGTCAAAACAATCTACAGAAAGAATGGAAGTTCAGAAAGATAAACAGGAGCGTGAACGAATCGCGTTGTATGGTGGGGCCTTTGATCCTGTGCATTGTGCACATTTGGGTGTCGCGCGCAACGCATTGGAGCAGGCGCAGTTGGATCGAGTCATTTTTATACCTGCTGCTCAGTCTCCATTAAAATTACATACTCCTATGGCGGAGGCGGCTGCTCGACTACACATGCTCGAATTGGCACTGCAGAATGAGCCTAATTTTGATTTGGATCCCTATGAGATCGAGCAAGGTGGTATCAGTTATACGGTGGAGACGGTACGGCATTTTACGCATCGCTACCCCCAGGCAGATCTATTTTGGATCATTGGCGGTGATCAATTTGAGCAGTTGGATCGGTGGCGTAGTATTGATGAATTAGCTCAAATGCTAAGGTTTCTAGTGTTACCCCGGACAGGGGCTGATACACAGAGGCCTAATTCAGCTAAGAATCTGCTCTATCAAGTCCTCGATGCGCCATTAATGCGCGAGAGTTCGAGCGAGGTTCGCAGGCGTTGCCAGCAGGGAGATTCTCTGCAAGGTTGGGTACCAGTTGCAGTTGAGGCTTTCATTTCCCAGCAAGAGCTTTATAGCAACTTGGATTAAGAAACACTATGGTCACTTCTAAACAGAATCAGACAAATGCAACGCTCGCTGAAATTCGCTGCGCTGTATCCGCAATCGAAGATAAAAAAGGCGAGGCAATTCGTGTGCTTGATGTACGCGAGACCTCTTCAGTTACCGATTATATGATATTGGCAACAGGCACATCAAATCCGCATGTAAAGGCGATTAAGGCGGCTTTAGATAAGAGCCTCAGTGAGGCAGGTGTAAAGTTGCTGGGGCAAGATCGCGAGGTCGGCAGTGGTTGGATCGTGGTGGATGCGTTTGATTTCATGATACACATACAGACTGAAGAGATGCGTGATTTGTACCGTTTGGATTATCTGTGGCGTGACTCTGTCGAGGTCGAATTGTAGTAATTTAATGAGGCAATAGGGGTTTCTCGTATTTTTAATTGCCTGAGTCGGATTTCAGGAACTATGTTAAAAAACTGTTATTTTTTCTCATTAGACGAAATAATCGATGTTTTGTAATGTTTGTGGATTCCCAATCAGATTCAAATGAGTCCAACTCCTCTTACCATGCTTTGGTAGGACTTGTGGCTGGGGTAATTGCGTTTGCAACGCTGAGCTTAGTGTTTACCCGCAATGGGCTGGATCTTGCGGAAACCGTGATTTTTGCATGCTTGGGAGCAGTCGCTGTGAGTGTATTTGTTTGTCGAGAGCGCGCTTTAGTTCATGAACTTGCGGTTGCTGAGCGCAGGCATGTTCAGCAATTAGGTGTGGAATCGGAGCGTATTGATGACATCTATGCCAATTCAGTTGCCAGTTTAGTGATCTTTGCTGCGGGCACTTTGCACATTGAGCGCGCAAGTTCTGGTTTTTTTGAATTGCTAGGCATTTCTTCGAGTAAAGACCTCTCTGGTACGCATTTGGAAGAAGTGCTAGGAGTTGATTCAACGCACTTAGCTAGTATCGTGCACCAAATTAAGACTGGTACGATTAGCGTTCGGGAAGAAATTGCCTGTAAGCATGTGAATGGAGATTCGATTAAGCTGCTCATTAGTGGTCGTTATTTACCGCATTTGCATTTGGTTGAGGCCGCTTTTTCTCTAGTGCCTCGAAAGCTTTCGAGCTTGGCCGATCATGAACGTGTCATGAATGACTTGGAGCGTTTCAAAAAAGGCATAGTGCGTCGGGAAAATCGAGTATTGGAATTAAAGGGTGAAGTGAACCAGTTACTTAATGAGGTTCACCAACCAGCGCGTTACCAAGTCGATTCGATGACAGATGATTCTGACTTTGTTAGAGATGCGCTTAGCAGCAAGAAAGTGGCGATAGATGAATAATAATTCAGCTTCGATCGCGCGGTATTTTACCTTGTATGCAGGCATCCCAATGGGGCTTCTGATTTGCTTGGTGGTAGGCATTTTAATTTCGTTGAGAATCGCAGATTATAATGAGCAAAGTTCGCAACTTGAAGTGCAGTTGATGGAGCAAAGGATGCGGATGGATAGTCCTGTAGTTGCTGGTAATGCAGCGCTAGGCTCAATGAATGACGAGCGGCTGCAAAAATTAAATCAGCATCTGATGTTGGAGATGACTTTGGCCCTGGCTCTGATTGTTATAGGCATTGGTATTCCGGTGCTGGTGTCTAAGCATATTTCCAACTTGGTGGAGCAGAACCTCAACTTACTAGGTGATCGTCTTTCTAGTGGCGGTCGTGAGGGATCTGTCCTAATGCATCAGGTGTTTTATTTTTCCGAGTTCAAAGGTGTCGCGGCTAAGATGCGCTATGTGTTACGTGAGCGCGGAGAAACGGAACAGCGCTGGAAGCGAGCTGAAAAGGAATTGGTTGCTATGAATAATGATTTGCTCAACCAAGCTCAGGAGCTCAATCAAAGGAGTAAAGTAGCATTTAGTATGATGGAAGATGCTGAGAAGGCGCAGCATGAACTAGAAGAAGTGAATCGTCGCCTGAATTTAGTGATTGAGGAAGCCCGTGCGTCTGCCCAAGAAGCTGATTTTGCGAATCGCGCAAAGAGTGATTTTTTAGCGACTATGAGTCACGAAATTCGCACTCCATTAAATGGCATCATTGGTTTCATTGATATGCTTACGGAGACAGATCTGACCGAAGAGCAGTTAGATTATGTGAATACTGTTCGTTCTAGCGGCAAAACATTGATGGCACTCATTAGTGATGTGTTGGACTTTTCGAAGATCGAATCGGGCCACCTAAATCTCGAGATACGCACATTTAATTTAGTTTCTATGCTGCGGGATTTAGTGAGCTTGTTTTTTAATGAAGCCACTCAAAAGGGCATTCATTTGAATGTCGAAATAGGCGAGGATGTGAGTCGTATGGTCGAAGGTGATGAGATGCGTATTCGGCAGGTTTTATCGAACCTCTTGGCAAATGCGGTTAAGTTTACTGAGAAGGGTGAGATTAATTTGAATGTGTCTCGTGATACAGCTGCCGATAAGCATGGTATGTGTGCGATAGAGTTTGAGGTGCGCGATACTGGTATTGGGATTAGTCCACAGCAGTTACGGAAGTTATTTCGTCCATTTTCTCAGGGAGATTCATCGACGACTCGAAAATACGGGGGCACTGGCTTGGGCTTAGTGATCTGTAAGCGTTTAGCAGAGGCAATGGGAGGCAAGGTGTGGGCGACGAGTCGTGTGGCCAGAGGATCTAGCTTTTACGCGCGCATTCAGGTAGCTGAAGTAGATCTGGATAAAAGTGTGACGCCTCAAAGAGGCGTTTCTACGCATAAACCTGATTTAGAGACTTCGAAAAAACTGGGAGAAACGCTGCCACTTAAAATTGTAGTAGCGGAAGATAATCGTGCAAATCAGCGGGTGATGATGATGATGCTACGTCGTTTGGGTTGGGAAGCAGAATACAAGGAGAACGGGGCAGAACTACTGGAGCACTTGCAGGAGAACCCATGTGATCTAGTTTTTATGGACCTGCAAATGCCTGTTATGGATGGTTTGGAAGCGACTAAACAGATCCGCTTGGGAGCGGCAAGTGAAGCAGTGAAAGATGTGAAAATAATCGCCTTGACCGCGAATGCTTTATCGACCGATGAGGCTCGTTGTCTCGAGGTTGGGATGGACGCTTACCTAAGTAAGCCTATCAAGATGGATCTGATGGAGCAGCTTGTTTCTGAGCTGTTCTCCTAGTCAAAGTGGTGACTAAATCAACTTGAGACCGGTTGCTAATTGCTGAAATTCGCTGTCTTGTGCCGCTTTAAGTTGAAGACGACTGCGAGATTCAGGTAGGTCGAGCTCCAATACAGTGGCTCTGAGTAGCAGTCGTTGTACACCAAAATGTTGTCTAAGGAAGCGATTTTGTGCGCTGTCCCCATGGCAAGTGTCGCCGATAATTGGATGGCGAATATGAGCCATGTGGCGCCGAAGTTGATGCTTTCGACCAGTGAGCGGATTTAATTTTAACAGTGAAAAGCGAGCTGTGCGGTATGGGCCTACTGGGAGTGCTAGCTCACTGCGATTCAAGCAGGTGTACTCGGTTTTTGAGCTTTGAGCTTTGGTGGGAGTATCCTCAGAGCGCAGATCGTAATCGATTGTGCCTGCATCTTGAGTCCAACCGCGAACCACTGCATGATATTCCTTATGAATAGTGCGGTCCGCGAATTGTGCCTGAGCGAAGCAGAGTGCTTCGCGATTAAGTGCGAACAGGAGAATGCCGCTAGTCGCACGGTCCAGTCGGTGGCAAAGAGAGACTTCTTGTCCAATTTGATCACGTAGGAGTTGCAGTGCAAACTGCGTCGCTTGAGTGTCCAATTGAGTTCGATGCACCAGCAAGCCTGGGGGCTTGTCAATCGCGACATAGTTTACGTCTTGATAAATGATCGGTAAGTACATGCCTGTAAACAAGGCTCAGTGTGATGCTTTTGGGAAGTCTTTAATTTTTGATCTTAGGTGGTGTACTTCAGGGCTAGTTTGGAGTGATTCTTGGTTGAATTGCGCGGTGGCATCCGAATGTGGGAGACCTTCTTTTAAGCACCCCATAAACTTGTTTGTAAAATACCGCGAAATCCGTCTCGACAAAATGCCGTAGGCTGAAACCCTCTTCGGTTCACTTTAACGAGTAGGAATCATGCAAGAAGAGTTAACAGCGATCGTCGCAGGCGTGCAGGAAAATGCGCCCAATATTCAAACACGCGCAGAATTTGAGGCTTATAAAGCTACCATTTCAGGCCCGAAAGGCTCACTCACGGATGTGATGAAGCGCATGGGGAAAGTTCCTAAAGAGGATAAACCTGCAATGGGGAAACTCATTAATCATGCAAAAACAGCGGTAAACGCGGTCTTTGATCAACTTATCGAGCGCTTAGAGACCGCAGAACTCGCAGCCAAACTTGGGCCGGCAATTGATCCAAGCTTACCTAGCCCAGAGCCTGCACGTGGCACGCTGCACCCAATTGCTCAGGTGCGAGAGGAAATGGTCGACCTTTTTCGCCGTATTGGATTTTCGGTTGCAGAGGCGACCGAGGTTGAAACTGAGCATTACTGCTTTGACGCATTAAATATTCCGAGCGATCACCCTGCGCGTGACATGCAGGACTCCTATTATCTGCCAGATGATTTAAAGGTAGAGAATGTAAGTAAAGAGGGTGACGAGAAATACCTTCTCCGTACCCACACCTCAACGGTACAGATTCGCACGATGCTCAAAGGCAAGCCACCGATTCGTATTGTCGCGCCGGGGCGCTGTTTTCGCCGTGATACTCCTGATGCCACGCACAGTGCCAACTTTCACCAGATCGAAGGACTGTACGTTGATAAAAATGTCACCCTGTTAGACCTCAAGGCTACGCTGGATCATTTTGTGAAGACGATCTTTGGTCCGAAGGCAAAAACACGCTTACGCCCGAGTTTCTTCCCATTCACCGAACCTAGTTTCGAAATGGACTTTTTCTCGCCAGATCTCGGTAAGCTCAGCAACAAGTGGCTTGAGATTATGGGGTGTGGTATGGTTGATCCGGAAGTCTTCAAGGCGGTGGGGATTGATCCCGAGGTCTATACTGGCTATGCATTCGGCATGGGTATCGAGCGCATTGCGATGATCCTGCAAGGGGTCGACGACATCCGCTATTACTATCAGAACGACGTACGCTTCCTGAAGCAGTTCGCATAAAATATCCGCGTTAATCTG